>OGQB01002522.1_pt1 | contig 13263 bp, 7 predicted proteins | sample 1553071 | NCBI WGS metagenome assembly OGQB01 (sample SAMEA2580284, study PRJEB22360) | human gut metagenome | biome: human gut; feature: human-associated habitat; material: faeces | place: Denmark | collected 2008/2010
GATTTGTCCGGGATGATAAATCTGGATCAGATCAGTCTTGACGTGTCCGGTATGCCACAGATGAATCTTGGCGATATGATCGGAAGCCTGGATCTTACCGTAAAACCGGGTGGAATGCAGAAGTTGTCTGAGGGTGTTATGGAAGGTTATCAGGAGTATGTGAAATTCCATCCAGAAGCAGATTATTCAAATCTGGCGAAAGATTTTATGGATTACCTGATGACGGATGAAGCGCAGAAGATCCTGAAAGATAATCTGCAGGAGATCATTGAGAGCACCGGTGGGTTTAAGATTACAATTGATCAGATGCAGGAGCTTGTACAGCGTGTGATGGAAGGATATCAAAAGTATGCTGCGGAAAAAGGATATACAGATCCGGATAAATTTGGAGAATATCTGGCGGAGTATTTACAGACCGAGGAAGCAAAAGAGATTATGAATACCTGGCAGCAGGAGATTTTTGGAGATACGGTGATAAATATTACTTCTGACCAGCTGAAAAAACTGACAAAAGAACTGGCGAGTAGTTATCCGGCATATGCTGCAGCGAATGGAAAAGCAGATCCGACCAAAATGGGAGATTATTTTCTGAACTACCTTGCTACAGCAGATGGAAAACAGCGTCTGATGAACGGGCTTTCCGAGGTGATCGATATGGATCAGCTGGAGAGCCAGTTAAGTGCGACAATGGGAAGTTACATGGCAAAGGCAATGGGAACTTATACCCGAGCAATTTCGGATGTGCTTGAGACACAGATCACTTCGGCAATGAATCAGATCGTCACTCAGATCACAGAAGAAATCGGGAACGCCATGCAGGCTGCCATGGGAAATGTGGGAACCCATCTGCAGAACATGCTTGGAAGTTCGATGAAGATTGATACCGATGCATTTGCAAAGGCATTTCAGATGAATATGACAGAAGATGATCTGAAAGAGCTGATGACATCCATGACAATGAGCGCGACTGCTTCCTATGACAATAATCTGCAGAAGCTTGGATACGTGGATTTTGCGAACCCGAGTCAGATTTCCATATATCCGACGGATTTTGAGAGCAAGGAAAAAGTGGTGAAAATCCTGGATTCTTATAACAGCCGGATGGAAAAAGAAGGAAAAGAGGAACAGATCATCACTTATACCGATATAGTCGGAACACTGATGTCTTCCGTGACAAATATCGTGGATATCATCAGCTACGTGCTGATTGCGTTTGTGGCGATTTCCCTTGTAGTATCTTCAATTATGATCGGGGTTATCACCTACATCAGTGTACTGGAACGGAAGAAGGAGATTGGAATCCTGCGCGCGATCGGGGCATCTAAGAGAAATGTATCGCAGGTATTTAATGCAGAAACCGTTATCATTGGTCTGTGTGCCGGACTGATCGGAATCGGACTGTCACTGCTGCTTCTGATCCCTGGAAATATGATCATCCATGCGGTGGCAGATAATAACAAAATTAATGCATTTTTACCAGTGCTTCCGGCAATTGTGCTGATTCTTTTGAGTATCGGGCTTACCCTGCTCGGTGGAATCATTCCGTCAAGGAAAGCAGCAAAGAGCGATCCGGTGACAGCGCTTAGGACAGAATAAAAAAAGAGAATGAGGGAAAAGGAAAATGGATAAAGAGAAAAATACAAAAGCAGTGAGTGAGGAAAATATTTACTGTCTGAATGGAAGAGTGCCGGTAAAAAAGGCGATTCCGTTCGGACTACAGCATGTTCTGGCAATGTTTGTGTCGAATCTGGCACCGGTGCTGATCGTGTGCAGTGCGGCATTTGTGAGAGGATCGGAGAATCACTTAAGTGCTGCGGAAATTACGCAGCTTCTGCAGTGCGCGATGTTTGCAGCGGGGATCGGGACCTGTCTGCAGCTTTACCCGGTATGGAAGATTGGCTCCAGGCTTCCGATCGTTATGGGAGTCAGTTTTACCTTTCTTGGTAGTCTGCTGATGATCTGTACCAATCCGGAACTTGGATATGAAGGGATGGTAGGTGCGGTGATCGCCGGAGGTATTTTTGAGGGACTGGTAGGAATGAGTGCCAAATACTGGAAACGGCTCCTGACACCGGTAGTATCGGCATGTGTGGTGATTGCGATTGGGCTTTCCCTCTTGTCGGTAGGAATGGATTCCTGGGGCGGTGGAAATGGAGCCGAAGATTTTGGAGCGTGGTATCATCTTCTGGTCGGATTTTTCACACTGGTTGTGTGTCTGGCTGCCCGTTATCTGTTAAAAGGTGTATACAAGAACCTGAATGTACTGGTTGGTCTGGTCTGTGGGTATCTTCTGTCCATTATATTTACTGTGGCAGGGATTGCACCGATGGTTGATTTTTCAGGAATTACAAAGACGATCGAGCAGGTTGGTGTATTCAGCCTTCCAAAGCTTGTATTTTTTACTTTCCATAAACCGGTTTTTGATCTGGGAGCATTCTTTACTATTGCAATTGTATTCCTGGTATCGGCAGCGGAGACAACGGGTGCAACTACTGCAGTGTGTACCGGTGCACTTGGACGGGATATCAAGATGGAGGAACTGCAGGGGTCTCTTGCCGTGGATGGATTTTCCAGTGCGATTTCAGGATGCTTTGGATGTCTGCCGCTTACTTCTTTCAGTCAGAATATCGGGCTCGTCACTATGACGGGAGTTATCAACCGTTTTACTATTCTGATGGGGGCTTTGATTTTGATCCTTGCTTCTCTGTTCCCGCCGCTTGGAGCTTTTTTCAATTCGCTTCCGCAGGCGGTACTTGGAGGATGTACGGTTATGATGTTCGGATCGATCATGTATGAAGGAATCAAGATGCTCAAAGGGTGTGTGTTTGATGACAGAACTATGATCATCGTATCGCTGGCATTCTGTATCGGTGTCGGACTGACACAGACTTCCGGAAACTTCTTTTCCGCATTTCCGAAGGAGGTAGGAGATATTTTTAATGGAAATGCAGTTGCAGGGGTGTTCGTGGTGTCATTGATCTTAAGTATCTGCCTTCCGAAGAAAAAAACAACAGATTTGTAAAATGTGATAAAAATAAGTCAATCAGAAGGAAGAGATGAACGAGGATGAGGACAAAAAGAAAGATCGAAGCGCAGGCGTCTGAACAATTATAATCGAAAAATGTTGAGCAAATAAGGAACTGCGTGCCGGAGATGCGCACTCGCACGAAGATGAAGAATGTCGCAAGCGACCGCGCTCGGCGCGAGAATGTGCCGAGGCACATTCTTTCTTATTTAGCAGGAAGTCTATGTTAAATAAAAGGCACTACGTGCCGGAGATGTGCACTATTTTTAATTTATAGAAAAAGGAGATAAAGAATCATGGCAGACAAACCAAAATATTATATTACAACTGCAATTGCCTATACATCAGGCAAGCCACATATCGGTAACACATACGAGATCGTGCTGGCAGACGCAATTGCACGTTATAAGAGAAGTCAGGGATATGATGTGTTTTTCCAGACAGGAACTGACGAGCATGGACAGAAAATTGAATTAAAAGCAGAAGAAGCAGGTGTTACACCAAAGGAATTTGTAGATAACGTATCCGGAGAGATTAAGAGAATCTGGGATCTGATGAACACTTCTTATGACAAGTTCATCCGTACCACAGATGATTATCATGAAAAACAGGTACAGAAGATTTTCAAAAAGCTGTACGATCAGGGAGATATCTACAAAGGACATTACGAAGGAATGTACTGTACCCCGTGCGAATCCTTCTTCACAGAGTCTCAGCTGGTAGACGGAAAATGTCCGGACTGCGGCAGAGAAATCCCGCTGTTTGGCTCGGATGATGCTGTAGACAGTACCAACGTGCCGGTTCTGGAGCGTGTTCCGCTGGATCCCAATGTGGCAAAGGCATGCGATGCCGGCGCACTGGCACAGGCGGATGTGGATTACCTGAAGAAAACGGCACAGATTCTGACGGATTCTTTCGGCGGAAAAGAAAGCAAGTGAGGCGGATGTACCGCTTTTTTGATTGAATTTGATTGAAAAAGAAAAGAAAAAGCGGATTTGATTTTTTGAAATAAAGAATCCTGCAAAAATAATTGTTTTTTCAAGAAGTACTGGGTTTCGGCGATTTTTTTCTTGACAATTGCCGAAAAAGCTGGTATACTAAGTGACAAGAACAGCAAAGGCGCTGAGTTCACAAGCTCAATGCCCTTGCTGTTTTTTTATTTCTCGGCGACAGAACTGGTACCGCTGCCGCCAGAAAAAATAACAACATGGAGAGGTGCATTCTTATGGATCAAAATTCCGTTCTGGATTTGATTAACGGCAATGTATATGGCATTTGGTATCTGGTCGGTGCGGCACTGGTATTCTTTATGCAGTGCGGTTTTGCAATGGTGGAGGCTGGATTTACCAGAGCAAAGAACGCCGGTAACATCATTATGAAAAATCTGATGGACTTCTGTCTTGGTACAGTGGTGTTCATCTTAATTGGCTTTGGAATCCTGTGCGGCGAAGACCTTGCCGGTATCATCGGCAAGCCGGGATTTGACATCTTCTCGGACTATGCAAACTTTGACTGGTCGAGCTTCGTCTTCAATCTGGTATTCTGTGCGACGGCAGCGACAATTGTTTCCGGTGCCATGGCAGAGCGTACCAAGTTCATTTCCTACTGTATCTATTCCGCAGTGATTTCCGCTGTGATCTATCCGGTAGAAACCCACTGGGTATGGGGCGGCGGCTGGCTGTCGCAGCTTTCCACACCGTTCCACGATTTCGCAGGTTCCGGTGTCATCCACATGGTCGGCGGTGTTTCCGCACTGATCGGCGCAGCAATCCTTGGTCCCCGTATTGGTAAATTCACCAAGACCAAGGACGGCAAGGTAAAAGTCAACGCAATCCCGGGTCACTCGCTGACCATCGGCGCACTGGGCGTATTCATCCTGTGGTTCGGCTGGTATGGATTCAACGGCGCTGCTGCAACATCGGTTCCGCAGCTGGGCACCATCTTCCTCACCACGACCATTGCTCCGGCACTGGCAACCGTTTCCTGCATGATCTTCACCTGGATCAAGTACGGCAAGCCGGATGTCTCCATGTGCCTGAACGCATCCCTGGCTGGTCTGGTTGCAATCACCGCCGGCTGTGACGTAGTCGATGCTTTCGGTTCTGCGATCATCGGTATTGTTGCCGGTCTGCTGGTATGCTTCGGCGTATGGCTCCTGGATCACGTTCTCCACGTAGATGACCCGGTAGGTGCTGTTGCAGTACACTGCCTGAACGGTCTGTGGGGTTCGCTGGCAGTTGGTCTGTTTGCAACAACTTCCGTTCCGGACAACGACACATACAACGGTCTGTTCTACGGCGGCGGTTTCACTGTCCTGGGTGTCCAGGCACTGGGTGTTGTCTGCATCCTGGCATGGACTTCCGTCATGATCGCCCTCACCTTCTTCATCATCAAAAAGACCATCGGTCTGCGTGTTTCCGCAGAAGAAGAAGTTCTGGGTCTGGACGCAACCGAACACAACCTGCCTTCCGCTTATGCAGACTTCATGCCGTCTACCGTTTCTATGGCATCAGATGCCGCTGACGCAGCAGCAACCGGCGTGACCATTCCGGAATCGGAAATGATTATGAAACCGGCAAACGGCGCAAAGGCAAAGATGACCAAGCTGGTCGTTATGTGCAACCCGGACAGACTGGACGCACTCCAGGCAACCTTGTCCTCGATGGGTGTCAATGGTGTCACCGTGACACACGTAATGGGCTACGGCTCACAGAAGGGCAACGAGTCCTACTACCGTGGCGTCAAGACCGAGGGAACGAAACTCCTCAAGAAGGTCAAGGTCGAGGCTGTTGTGGCAAAGATCCCGCCGCAAAAGATCATCGACGCAGTCAAGAAGGTCCTGTACACCGGCAGAATCGGCGACGGCAAGATCTTCGTTTACGATGTAGAAGATGTTGTAAAGATCCGTACCGGCGAGACCGGATATGACGCTTTGCAGGATGTCTGAGCGCCTGTTTCTTCAAAACAACTCCTGATTGGATCATAAAAATGCAGTCAAACCGCATCTGTGAATGGGAATCTCACAGGTGCGGTTTGATTTTTTTGCATATTCTGTGCGAATGTTCCGAAACCGGAAAAGCATCGGTATTCCGGTATGTTTTTCCAAATTGGCTGCCCGTTTCCATCATATCTGCCGAAAAAGGCAACAGATCCTGCAAAGCAGAGCCGGTCCCATTTCCGATTCGTCAAAAACACAGCCGGTTTTCTGGTGGTTTTGCCGAAATCCAAACAAATTTCCTGTGCAGTATTTACATTATCCAACTGATATGGTACAATATCATTGGAGTGTGTTCACAGAAAATATGAGGAAGGAAGAGAGAAGATACATGAAGAAAGAACGACAGAATACAGACCAGGAGGCGCTGTTTGAGGCGATTTTGACGCTGCGTTCTCCGGAAGAATGTTACGCCTTTTTCAAGGATCTCTGCACCTACCAGGAGCTGAACGCCATGGCGCAGCGGTTACAGGTGGCAAAAATGCTGCACGAGGGTCACGTATTTCATGAGATCGTCGAGGAGACCGGCGCAAGCACCGCCACCATCAGCCGTGTCAACCGTGCCATCAAGGACGGCTGTGACGGCTATCAGATCATCTTCGACCGAACCGAAAAAACAGAAGAAAAATAATGGATATGTCCGTGTCCGGCATGGCACGGTTATCAGATAGGAAATCAAAAAATCTCCCGGTATGCTGTCACAGGAAAGCAACTGCGGCAGGACGGGAACAAATTCGCAGAAAGGAATGTGTGAAAAAATGATTCGAAAACTTCTCCGGCGTGTTTCCGCCGGACTCCTGAGCGGCGTAATGATCGCATCAGCTGCGGTCTCGCCGGTCAGTGCGGCTGTTGTGGACAAGGAAAATCCCAACAACTACGACAACTTCGCCGAAGCACTTCAGCTTGCGCTGTGTTTCTACGATGCCAATAAGTGCGGCGACGAGGTGGCAGATGACGGCTATTACACCTGGCGTGGCAACTGTCACGTCAAGGACGGCATGATCCCTCTGGTTCCCATGCAGAGCCTGGGCGGCGGCAAAGCCAACGAGGACAGCGGCAAGGGTGACGGCGGCGCATCTGCGGCAGAGGGTCTCTATGTCGGCACCAACATGAGCCAGGAATTCATTGACGCCAACAAGAAATATCTGGACCCGGACGGCGACGGCTGCGTCGATCTGACCGGAGGCTGGCACGATGCCGGTGACCACGTCAAGTTCGGTCTGCCGGGCAGCTACTCTGCCTCTACCGTGGGCTGGGGCTATTATGAGTTCCGGGAATCTTACGTTGAAACCGGCTTGCAGAAACACGTGGAGGATGAGCTGCGCAGGATCAACGACTACTTCTTAAAAGCCACTTTCCTAGATGACGACGGAAATGTAGTGGCATACTGCTACCAGGTGGGCGAAGGCAACAACGACCACAACTACTGGTGCGCACCGGAATTGCAGGTAGACGACACCTATGTTGCCACCTCTTCCTGCGCCGTCAAGCGTCCGGCATACTTCGCAACCACCGAAACGCCGGCATCCGACCAGACCGCCGGTGCAGCCGCATCTCTGGCAGTGAACTATCTGAACTTCAAGGACACTGACCCGGAATATGCGCAGAAGTGCCTGGACTACGCCCTGGCGCTGTACGATTTCTCCGTAAAGACGCACCACGAAGTGGGCGACGACACCCAGACCGTAGACAGCCTGGGCTATGACGGCGGTTTCTACACCTCCAGCTATGACTATGACGAACTGGCGTGGGCAGCGGTATGGCTGTACTACTGCACCGAAAACTATGACTACATTGACGATATCATCAGCGTTGACGAAAGCGTTACCGGCGAAATGGGTGCGCACCCGTACACCGGCTATATGAAGCGTATCATCAAAGACACCGGCAACTGCTGGCAGAACATCTGGGTACACTGCTGGGATACCGTTTGGGGCGGTGTATTCGCAAAGCTTGCTCCGGTGACGAATATCTCCCGTGACTGGTACATTTTCCGCTGGAACCTGGAATTCTGGTCCGGTCTGAGCGAGGCAGATGCCGCCAATGCGGACTTCGACGTTCCGGTCACCAAGCACAAGTACTTCGGCATGGACGACCAGCTGTGGAACACCAAGATCACTGCCTCGGAGATCAAGGATCTGCCGGAGACGGACGGCGCATGGATCGCCAAGTCCCCTGCCGGTTTCGCTGTTGTTTCCGACTACGGCAGCGCCCGTTACAACACGGCTGCCGGTCTGTGCGCTATGGTCTACGCCAAGGAGACAAACGATCTGACCTTCGCTGAGTGGGCAAAGGATCAGATGGAATACATCCTGGGCGACAACCCCATGGGCTATTCCTTTGAAGTGGGATACGAGAACAGCTATGCCACACATCCCCACCATCGTTCTTCCTCCTGCTCCTCCACCCAGAGCATGGACGAACCCGATCCGCAGACGCACACCCTGTGGGGCGCACTGGTCGGCGGTCCGGATCTGAAGGACTATCACAACGATGTGACCAGCGACTACATTTATAATGAGGTCACGGACGACTACAACGCCGGATTCTGCGGCGACCTCGCCGGACTGTACCACTTCTACGGCACAGAGGGCAAGGAACTGGCAGACAAGAATGCGGTCATTCCGGATTTCAATATGTCCGAAAATGCCAAGGCAGGCTATGAAGTGGACGAAAACACCCCGACCGGATTCTACGTCACCGCCGGCAAGGCACAGGAAAACAAAGCCGGTCTGCAGGTCAAGATCGTCATTCACAACCGCACCATCAATCCGCCGCAGTTCTGTGACGATCTGAAAGTACGGTACTTCTTCAACATCGACGAACTGACTGCCATCGGCGAAGATATCTCCATGGTAGAGACCCGTGTGGACTATGACGCAGAAAGCGCCATGACGAACAACAAGACCAGCGCCACCATTTCTGAGCCGATCAAATACGACGACAAGGGCAACTATTATATCGAAATCGCATGGGAAAACTGCAATTTCTACGGCAGCCGGGTATACCAGTTCGGACTGCTGAACAAGATGAATCCGGAGACCTATGACACCACATGGGATTCCTCCAACGACTACAGCTACGGCGACCTCATCAGCTTTGAGGACGACAACGACGCCGCAGCCATCACCAAAAAGATCCCGGCTTATGCCAACGGCGAGCTGGTCTGGGGCGAAGAGCCGGACGGCACAACACCCTCTGACACCACAGAGACCAAGCCGTCTGAGACAACCACCACGATGCAGAGTACCACCACAACGACTGTCACTTCCTCCTCGGTTTCCGGCAGCGGTTCTGACACCGGCACAGCTGACGTTCTGTATGGTGACACCAACCTGGACGGCAGAGTGGACATTACAGATGCGGTATTGCTGAACCGTGCCGTAAGCGGCTCCGTTTCGCTGAATGCACAGGCAACCAAGAATGCAGACTGTGATGCAAACGGCGACCTTTCCGGCAATGATGCCGTGGTATTGATGCGGTTCCTGGTGCATCTGGAAAACCAGCTGCCTGTGGAAAGCGCATAAGCATCTGCACTCTATAACAAACGAAAAAGCCCGGCTGCGTCCCGATGATGCAGCCGGGCTTTTGTGATATTGTCCTTATTTTTCCGGTTCTATGGTTTTCTTTTTCCGTGCCAGTTCTCTGCGGAGGTATCCCTCCCGAACGCCGTATTTGCTGATATAGATGGTCTCACACTGGGACAGCTGCACCAGCTCGTCCAGGATGAGCATTCCCGGATAGATGGTGTGCAGCCGGTCGGGACAGGTTTTCAGCAGCATTTCCCGTGCCTTGCCGTCCTTTTTCCATAGCGCCTTTTCCAGCTTTTTCAGCTGGCTCACCGTCAAAAGCCGCTGGGTGTCCGGCAGCTCCTGCTGTTCCTGTGCCAACATCAGCAAGGCTCTCGCCGTGCCGCCTACGCCGCACAGCGCTGTATGTGCCGGGAGACGGTGCAGCTTGCGCTTTTTCAGTTCTTTCCGGATGCGTGCCTGGATCTTCTCGCACTCGCTCTGTTTCGGGAAAACCTTGTCCACATACTCCTTTGCCAGCGTCAGCGAACCGATGGGCAGACTCTCGATCACGCCCGGACCATCGTGCGCAATGGTCACCAGTTCTGTACTGCCGCCGCCGATGTCGAAGAGCAGACCGTTTTCCAGCGGTGCGTCCACCATCACGCCGTAGTAATCCAGATACGCCTCCGCCTGACCGGAGATCACGTCGATGGAAAACCCTGTCACCAGAAATACCTGGTCTACTGCCTCACGGGTGTTCTGAATGTTCCGCAGGGATGCGGTGGCAAATACAAAATACCGTTCAATCTCAAACTGCTCCAGCATCGTCCGGCATTCCAGCAAAGCGGCGCACAGCTTATGGATGCCCTCCTGGGTCATGATGCCGTCCTGGATATACCCAGCCAGTCCCAGCGTATACTTCTTGGAAAACAGTCCGTGAAATGCGGCGTCCTCTGCCGTATAGATCACCATGCGAACCGTATTGGAACCAATGTCGATCACTGCATACTTTTTCATACTTTCACTCCTAGTTCAGACAGCACGGCTGTCCTGAAAAAATAATTGGTTAGTATTATTATACAACATTGTTTTCCAATGATACAAGTGAATTTCTTCAAACGCTCCGTTAAATTCTGGTTAATTTCACAGGTGTGACCTTTAACAAAAAGATAACATATATTTTACATATTTAAGATGTCAAAATATCGACGAATCTTTTATAATATAATTAGAATGGTATGGAATCATCCCGAACCGAAACAGAACATCCGGACACGCTCCGGCGGTCTGTTCCGGTCACAGCAATAGATCCTTTCGGAAGATTTCCGGAAAAACAAACCACAAATCGGAGGAATCAGCAATGAAATCAAACTGTTATGATAACCGGGAATTATCCTGGCTGAAGTTCAATCAGCGAGTGCTGGAAGAGGCAAAGGACGAGACCAATCCGCTCTGCGAGCGTCTTTCTTTCCTCTCCATTTTCCAAAGCAATCTGGACGAATTCTTTATGGTGCGCTGCGGCTCGCTGTATGACCAGATGTGCGAAGATCCCCACTTCCGGGAAAACAAGACCAACATGACCTGCAAGGAACAGCTGACCGCCATCTACGCCAGAGTGCGGGAACTGCTCCGGGACAAGGACGACGCTTACGCTGACCTGCGTGCAGAACTGAGTATGCAGGGCGTGGACATCGTAGACTTCCACACCATCACCACCGAGGAGGCAGCATGGCTGGAGGCATACTTCAAGGCTGAGATCGAGCCGCTGCTCTCTCCGCAGATCATCGGCAAAAAGCAGCCGTTCCCCTTCCTGCAAAACAAAAACATTTACGCTGTTGTCGTGCTGGAGAAAAAAGGCACGGAAAAGCTGGGCATTGTGCCGTGCAGCAGCGGCGTTTTCCCGAAGATCGTCTCCCTGCCCACCGGAAAGAACCGTTTCATCCTGGCAGAGGAACTGATCCTGCACTTTGCACCGGAGATCTTCTCCCGGCACACCATCAAGAGCAAATCGCTGATCCGAATCATCCGCAATGCGGACATCGAACCAGACGAGCGCATGGAGGAAGAATGCGACTATCGTGAGGCAATGGAGCAGCTGATCCGGGAACGGAAAAAGCTCTGCCCCATCAAGCTGGAATTCTCCCGTCTGATGGATACCGCCGTCATCCATTCTCTGTGCGGCTATCTGAATCTGACAGAGGAACAGGTATTCTACTCTGAGGCGCCGCTGAATCTCTCCGTTCTCTCGGTGGTACGGGATATGCTCCGCCACAACAAGTGCCTGTTCTATCAGCGCCGTGTGCCGCAGAAACCGGCATGGCGTGACCTGTCCAAGCGCATGATCGAACAGGTCGAGGAAAAGGATCGCTTCCTGGCGTTCCCCTATGAGAGCATCCGTCCGTTCCTGACGCTGCTGAACGAGGCTGGCAGAGATCCCCAGGTGGTCTCCATCAAGATGACCCTGTATCGTGTCGCATCCAACAGCAAAATTGTGGAGGCGCTGATCGAGGCTGCCGAAAACGGCAAGGATGTTGTGGTACTGGTGGAACTCCGTGCCAGATTCGACGAGGAGAACAACATCGAATGGTCCCGCCGCCTGGAAGATGCCGGCTGCCGCATTATCTACGGTCTGGACAATCTGAAAGTACACAGCAAGCTCTGTCTCATCACCAAAAAGGTCGGCACAGAGATCTCCTATATCACCCAGGTCGGCACAGGCAACTACAACGAAAAGACCTCTGCCATCTACACCGACTATTCGCTGATGACGGCAAACCATGACATCGGTCTGGAGGCAAACCGGGTCTTTCATGCGCTCTGCCTGGGACAGACCGTGGAACACACGGAGCATCTGCTGGTTGCGCCAAAGTGCCTGCAGAACAAGCTGGCGGACATGATCGACGAACAGACCGCCCTGGCAAAGGCAGGCGAACACGCCTATATCGGCATCAAAATCAACTCGCTCACAGACAAGTATCTGATCGAAAAGCTGATCGAGGCATCCAAAGCCGGCGTAAAGATCGAAATGATCGTCCGTGGCATCAGCTGCCTGGTTGCCGGCGTTCCGGAGCTGACGGAGAATATCTCTATCCGCAGCATTGTGGGACGTTTTCTGGAGCATACACGCATCTACATCTTCGGTGCGCACGACAACTGCAAGGTATACATTGCCTCTGCGGACTGGATGACCCGAAACACCAGACGGCGTGTGGAAGTCGCTGCGCCCATCTATGACGACAGCATCAAGCACCGCATTCTGGAGATGTTCGATGTGATGATGACGGACAATGTCAAAGCACGTGTACAGCAGCCGGACAGCACATACACCAGAGAGCCGGCAAAGGAACCGCTTGTCAACTCCCAGGAATACTTCTACGAACAGGCGTACCAGGCGCTGGCACAGGCTGAGGCTGAAACAGCAGAGACTGCGAAAAATTGACAAATCCCGATTTCTATGTTATGATAACAAATGCCGGTATGATCGCATACCGGCATTTTTGCAAAAAGGAAGTGTATTGCATGAATCATGCAGAAAAGGCACGGGATCTCTTCCGTGCAGGATACAATTGTGCGCAGTCCGTGGTGGGCGCATTTCACGAGGAAATGGGGCTTTCTCTGGAAGATGCCGTGCGGCTGGCATCGTCTTTCGGCGGCGGCATGGGCGGTATGCGGGAGACCTGCGGCGCTGTGACCGGAATGTTTCTGGTGGCCGGGATGGTAACTCTTCCAGC
>OGQB01002523.1_pt1 | contig 13262 bp, 14 predicted proteins | sample 1553071 | NCBI WGS metagenome assembly OGQB01 (sample SAMEA2580284, study PRJEB22360) | human gut metagenome | biome: human gut; feature: human-associated habitat; material: faeces | place: Denmark | collected 2008/2010
CCTGCCTGCCTGCCTGCCTGCCAAAATTATGCTCCATTCAGCCATGTTTGTCAAGCTCCTTCCTCAATATATCTATACATATTCAATATATCATAAAAAGCTCTGGATTTCAAGAATTTTCACGAAAAAGTATTCATTTCATCTTCTAGTTATTTTTCCCGTTGTGACATATCTTTTGTGACAATCTATAGAGCGAAGACTCCGTGGACGTTTCCCACGGAGCCTCCATCTTTTCAACGGGTTCGGAGAATTTTATCAAATTCCTATAAGGTGATATAGCTCCCTACATCACATCATTTAAAATTTTAAATTTTCATTAAATGTATCCATGCAGTTTTAGTACCCAAATAATAACGGCAGCTGCAATCGCAATCCCAAGTGCAATAAGCACTGACCATGCAGGATACACTTCTCCTTTCTTCCAATTCAGATTTGAGTGTTTTTCCATACAATGCACCTCCAATTTTTTGTGTAAATAAGGTCATGCTTCATGACATTGCTCTCATTCACAAAAAGTTTGATTGCAGCGTCATCAAAAGGATTACTCTTTCTCCGAACGCTTGTTTGCAAATAAAACTTTTCGCTTAAACAGGATATGGACAGGGCGTCGAGAAAGATCGGCGCGTTTACGGCTGCTCTGTATCTTTTTCTCTATTTCCTTTTCCCGCCGGTAGTATTTAGAATGAAATGTCATGGAACAGTTTCACCTCCTCTATCAGTTTCTTTCAATATGCAAGAAACTGAAAAAAGGACGAGAGCATTACTATACTCTCGTCCTTTTTTAAAATGGAGATGCCACTGGTTTGACAGACAGTACGGACGTAATTATTGCTTTTTTTCCAAGGTCTGCACTTGCATTTCCCAGTACTTTTTGCGTGTAATTGTCTTCTGGAAAATGTTTTACCAAAATATTCTCTAGCTCCTCAATCTCATCACAGTATCCGGGAATGAATAGTTCTCCACCTTGCAATTCAGCCATTCGGTTTATTATTTTTCTTCTGTCGCAGAGTGCCTCCTCGATTTTCTGTAAAACAAGTTCACGATACCATACACGGTCCTCTTTCATTAAAGTAAGCAGAGGATTTGGATCCAAGCATTTTTCTAAAATATAAATCGGTTCATCTGCTTCGCCCCAATCAATAAGGCGTTTACGCATTCCAGGCTGTACATCTCCTACTTCTGTTCCGATATTGACGACGCCATAAACACTTGAATTACACAGTCCTATCAGATCGCACTCTTTCTGATTGAGAACACGCTGAAAGCCATCATCCGAAGCGTCAGTATTCAAAAGATAATGATTTCTGCCGCCGCAGATATCCGCAACAATTCCCAATGCCTTCGGAAAAGAAACGCCAAGGAACTGCATCACCAAATGGAACACATCGCCGCTGTCGCCGCAAGAATAACAGGTATAGGTATTATCCTGTTTAATAAAACAGTTTCCAAAATGCCGGTCTGGATGATCAGGATTTGGACACAGGATGCCGGTGTTCCTGGATAAACCTCTGTCCTGCTCTATTTTAATTCCTATTTCCTGAGCAATTTCTTTCATATCAGCGTCTGCAAGCAGCTGCTCTGTATCGTAACGGAGTTTATTTATTGCCCCCATCTCCTTCTCCTCCTTTCTTCACTATCTCTTCGCCCTGAATATGCCGAAATATGAACAATGGGAAAAACCGATACAGAATTTCCTGTATCGGTTTCTGCCTATTTTTATAACTTGTGTTTTCAATTATCCGCATCAGACGGCAACACAGCCTCAAAAAAGCTAATGCGGTCCTTGTTATAGCTGCTGAATCCAAGTCCGTCAAAGATAAACCACTCGTACTGAACGAATCTTCCATCTTTATCGTACAAGCGGCTTGCACGTTCTTCTATGTGGATTTCGCCGATAGGTTCTCCAGTTTTCCAATCGGCTGCCAATAAATTTCCGTCCGCAGTATATCCATAAATCAACACAATCGCTTCACCGCGAACAGGTGAGAATAACGAGGCAAAAACGGGCTCATTGTTTTCGACACTGCCTCTGACACGGGATAAATCCTGAAGCAATATCTGATTACGGCCAAAACGACTGTCATCCAAAGTCGGCGTTACGTTTCCATACGACGCTTCTGTACCTCTGCTTACATCCGGATCTAAATCCATAGAGGCCATCTTTTTGCACGCAAACAATGCTGGACCGTCTTCCGGCAAAAGGAAACATAGAATATCCCCGCATATCCTATTGTTTAAGTACAGTGTAAGTCCGCAGAATGAAAATTGGTACAGCATTTCCAAAGGCTGTTCATACACTTCTACTGTTGTGTCCGGGCCTGGAATATATACAGCACCGTCTGAGTTTCTCCGCAGTTCCCGATGTATGCCATCTTTTATCTCATATGCATAACTGCCTTCTGGAAATTGAGCCCATCCCTGAAAATTACAGAAACGGTATCCATTCAAGGTCCGTACCACCGCACCGCATGCCCTCGACTCCATATTATCAGGCCACATCACTACGTTATTGACTTTAAACGGCGATTGCACAGATTTTCCTGCTTCTTGCATTTGTTTCTCTGCTATTTCAATCAATGTCTTATTATATATGATTGGGCTTGTCTCGGTCAGAAAAACCTCGCTGGAATCCATGATGCCGTCGCCGTCTGTGTCTACACGGTAAGGATCTGAACCAATTTGCTGCTCTTTGCTGTTCACCAAACCATCCCCGTCAAAATCATCGTCTGGGTGGTCCTTAAGATATTGATTTGATGTCAAAATGGCAGACGCATCTGCCTCCAATTCAATTACCGGCTTTGTGTTTGTAGGTCGAAACAGCACAGGCGGAAGATACAGGATAATTACAGTTACAATAATGCATATCAACACATTACGCAGCCATTTGGGAAATTTTTTTCGTTTCTTTTTTTCCGGAATCAACGTATATTGCGGTATAGCATTAACTTCCGGTGACCTAATCTTTCGGAGTCTTTTATTCAATATATTCACCATCCTTCCCTTTTGAATATGACAGATATTCTAACAAAATTATTTTTCGTTAGGAGCTACCAGTTTTTTTACAATTTTCTTTCCGTAATTGCAGTAAAATGCAAGTGAGAGAAAAATTCTCCCACTTGCACATTAGCCTTATTATAATATTTTCTGAACACGTCCAATTTCTCCGGTTGTCAGCTGTACTTTGATACCACGGGAATGGTAACTTTTTTTAGTCAGTATTCGAGACACTTCGCCTTTCGTCAGTTTGCCGGTTGGTTGATTTATTTTCTCGACAATTTCCACTATGCCGCCAATACGGACCTCTTCCCGATATTGTCCACTCATTTATCTTTCACCCCTTTCACTCGTTTCACGAGGCTGGTGTTACGCATGATAGGAGCTGCTGAAGCAAGCGAACTTTCAATCATTTTTTCTGTTGAGATCAAGACTACTTCTTTTTTTGCTCTGGAAACGGCAGTGTAGAGCAAATTTCTGCTCCATAAAATCGGTGGAACAACATAGGCAATCACTGTCGCCTCACACTCCGAACCCATACTCTTATTTATCGTCTGGGCATAGCTGAGTTCAATGTTTTTTAAGTCGTTACCTCGGAATTCCTGCCGGCGGCCATCATCAAAAGCAATCGTAATCGCTTTCTTTGGAATACTGATTTCAACTACGGTTCCTACCTCACCATTGAATACATCTTTGTCGTAGTTGTTTTCTTTGGTATACATCACACGGTCATTGACATAGAATTCTGTCCTTCCCATAGAGACCGACTCCCGACCCTGTGTCGGATTTACCAGTTCCCGCAGAATGGGATTCATTATTTCAGTTGAAACCTTGCTTTTTTGTTTTGTCGCAGTCAGATACTTAACGTTCTCAATGCCATACTGCCGGACAAGCCTTTCATATTCGCATATAGATTTCTCCTGAATTTCTTCAGCCGAAACCTCCGAAATATATTGGAAGCAATTTGGTTTTAGTGCCCAGGCATGTGTTCCCAACCCGCGGTTAATCCGCTCAACATTTAAAGATATTAAATCTCCCTGCCGGTGTCCAACTGTCAATTTCACGGTCGGTATCCGGCCGCTGCGGATTAAGTCGTCAAAAACTTTTCCCGCTCCGATAGATGGCAACTGGTCCCTGTCACCGATCAAAATCAGCCTCGCACCGCTACGCACAGCCTGCAGGAATGAAGCCATTAAAACGATATTCGGCATTGTCGCCTCGTCCATAATAACCAGGTCATAGGGCAGCCGGTTCTCCGAATGATACCCAAATCCCATCTTCCCTGCATGATACCCATAATCTAATCCACGATGGATTGTGTGGGCGCGTTTCCCCGATGATTTTGCCATTTGAAATGCAGCACATCCGGTCGGCGCCACAAGCAGAGTGCTTTCAGGATGATTCCACGCCTTTAATATGGCGTTGATTACCGTTGTCTTTCCATGTCCCGGCCCTCCCGTCAAAATCATAACCTTTTCTTCCATCGCTGTTTCAATCGCCGTTTTTTCTTCTTCCACAAGCGTAAATCCTTTTTCCGCCTCAATGTCGAATATTGCTTTTTTTACCCAACTAAGCGGAACAGTCCGATTGGCCGGCGCATTCAGGATACGGTCTATAGACTCTGCACATTCGCATTCAGCCTGGTAAATTGGTGTCAGGTAGACATTCCCGTCTTCCAGAACCACTTCTCCAGCCTCTTGGAGTTTGCCAATTTCATAACGCAGGCGATCCGCCAAGACAGGCATTTTCAGCAAAATACGGAGTTCATTTCCAAGACTTCCCTCATGCATGAAACAATGACCATCTGCAGCTACATTTTGCAGCACATGGAGAATTGCCGCACGGATTCTCGTGGAACTATCTTTTTTTACCCCACAGGCTGCTGCCAATTTGTCAGCTTTTAAAAAGCCGAATCCTTCGATATCCCGAATGACACGGTAAATATCTTCTTTCAGCAACGGTACACTTTTTTCCCCGTACTTTTGATATATGGTCATCAGCTGATATTTTGTCGCGCCTCTCAGGTATGCTGCGAGCGGGATGTATTGTTTAGTTTCTTGATAACTCTCCTGGATTTTTAAGCTTTTCGCCTCGGTGATTCCCGGTATCTCACAGAGTTTTTCCGGTGTATGTTCGATGATTTCCGATACGTTATCTCCAAAAAGCTCATACAAGCGTTCTGCCATCGACGGACCGACACCATACAAGAACCCGCTTTTAAGATACCCGCGTATACTTTCCGGCTCAACCTTCTCCGCCTGAATTGTGGCTGTCTCTGGATTAAACTGCAATCCGTATCTGGGGTGCCGTTTCCATTCCCCCTCCATTTCAATCATTGCGCCGAGATTAGGTTTCGGCATTCTTCCTGCAGCTGTGCGAGAGGTCTTGCCATATGAGAACTTGATGACGCCAAATCCATTGGCATAGTGAATGATTTCCTTGATTTTTCCTGTAATTTGTTCCATTATGCCGCTCCTTTCTCAGCATTTCTTTCCAGTTTTTTTCGCTGTATTTCAAGTCTTCGTATCAAAGTGCTTTGACGGTTATCCTCTTCATTGTTAGCGACTGCCATGGCAACGGTAGCCTTTGTAGCAAAAAGTTTAACATCTTGTTTGCCCCGCGTAATCCCTGTAAAAAGGATTTTCCGTTTTAGCATCTTTTTGGGCTTCGATGGCAAAACCAAAAACACAGCCGGATACTCGCTTCCCTGGCTTTTATGTACCGTCATGCAGTAACCCAATTCCATATCTTCAAATTCGTCGATTGTGAGAAGGATTTCAACCTGGTTTATCTTAACCTTGATATATTCCTCCGATACAATATCTGTGATAATCCCCACATCGCCATTGAAATACCGCATTCGATAATTGTTACTATTCATGATGATTTTATCTCCGATACGAAAAACAGTTCCGCCATAATGGATACCTTTGGCATTTCCATTTGCCAACTTCTGAATCAAGGTATTCAATTGAGATACAACGCTTTTGGTACAAGCCAACACCTGGATACTATACGGATTATTCCTATCGTAATATTTCAGAAATTCCTCCTGTACCCTGGTCAGTATTTTATCATCTTCGACGGAGATTAGTTCAAAATCATCGCCTTTGCTGAGTTTTGAAATTCCCATACAAATAGCTCTTGCATTTTTCAATATGACAGAACTTGATTTCTGCCGGAATACTTCGGTAAGTTCTACCGTTGGGATTCCTTTGCTGCAAGTGAGGTCGTGCAAAAAATTTCCAGCTCCAATGGCTGGAAGCTGTTCATTATCGCCTACAAAAATAACTGTTGCGCCAGGTTTGATCTCATCTAACAGAAGGTCAGCCAGTTCAATGTTGATCATAGATGTTTCGTCTACTACATATAAGTCGGCCCGCAGCGCCTTCATCGCCAATTTCTTTTCCGTCATATTTCCTTTTGTAAATTCCAAAAGCCTGTGGATGGTAAAAGCTTCTCTTCCGGTTGCTTCAGAAAGCCTCTGCGCAGCCCTTCCCGTCGGCGCACACAATAAAATCTCCGCATCTGGTTTCATCATTAAAAACGCTTCCACCAAACCTCGCACAGCCGTCGTTTTTCCTGTCCCTGGTCCTCCAAGCAATACTTTGACCCCTGGTGTACGCAAAAGGGAAAAAGCTTCCTGCTGTCCTTCCGCAAAACGGATCCCGGTTTTCTCCATGACTTGCTCTACCAAACTATCGCAGTATTTTTCATAGGGTACTGCCGAAAAGCTCATCTTCCCTATATTCTCCGCAACACGTTTTTCTGCGTTACGTATGGAACGAATATAAAATCGGTTTTCCTCTCTTACAATACCAGAACGGGTGGCCAGTTCTATACCTAAATTGATTGCCGGCAACGACACCGGTTCCGGAAACACCGCATTTCGCAATAACCGTTGCGCTTCCCGAAGCAACTGCTGTTTGTTCAGGTATGTATGCCCTTCCGCCGCAGCTGCCTGAAGAGCTCTTCTGACCCCATGTTCCAGGCGTTGTGCGCTTTGGCTGTGTCCGCCGTTTTCCTTTGCAACCGAATCACAGATTACAAAACGCAATCCGCTTTTTCGCCCAATGTCATAAGGACTCTTTTTAAGCATTTCTAATGCCTCATATCCGTATTTTTTGTACAGCGACAAATAGTCTTTATAAATTCCACCGTGCTTTACGATGTAATCATACAGTTCTTGCTGAGTGTACCTGTTTCGCAGCTTATGCAGCAACTCCTGGCACTGTTTCCGCGTCAAGCCCCGCAGCAAAACCATTTGGTTCTCCAAGGCCTCGTCCAAATCATAGCAAGCCAGTCGTTTTCCAAAATGATCGATGATATTTTGGGCTGTCATAACGCCTATGCCTAACCCACTGCTCAACAGAAATTGGAGTAGAGCTGCCGAATCCATAGGAGGCCTTTTGACAACGGCATCCTTAATTTGCAGGCCGAAAATCTGATTTGTCTCCCATGTTCCCTGTACGGTTATCTTTTCTCCCTCTTCAAACGGAAGAATATTGCCCGAGCAATGATAATGTTTTCTTTCGTGCATGTTCTTTATCTCCAGCAGAAAGGAAGTGAATCCGTCCCGCAAATCGCGCATAATCGTCTTTTTATATGTCCCCTGTAATTCTACTTTTGTTTCCATTGGTAGCACCTCCTATCGTCATTAATCTGCAATTTGAATATGAAAGGAGTTGATTGATTTTAAAAGAACTATCCTTATCATTAAAATTAAATTGCACGAATTTTTATGATTGGAAGTAAATTTTTGCTAAACTTTCCTGCGTGCGAGTTTTTTTGTGGACGTGTCCGCAAAGTATGATTATAATTGAATTAACCCAAAAATCAGGTGAATTCAGGGTAGGATCTTTACCGCAAGCAAATGCCATAAATGGCTCTTTGCACAATTGGAGTAATACGCACGAAGGAACTAAAAGTTGTTTGTCCTGCCCAGTTCCTTGAACCAGCCCAAATGTGAAAGGAGACAAATAATATGAAAGGATTTGAGTTTTATGCTGATTATTCTGAGTATGAGGATGAAAGCGAAGAACAAAAGAATTTTCAGTCGAACAATCGAGACAAAACGACGAAGTCAAACCAGAAAGTTATGACGCGTGAAGAATTGATTCAATGTATCGATATGATACGAAATGGCACGCCTGAGGAACAGGAAAAAGCCACAACAGAAATTCTTGTCCGCAATGAGCCTTACATCAAAAGCTTAATCAAAAAATTTTATCCCACCTATGCTGCTAGATACATGGAAGATATGATTTCCTGCGGAAACATTGGCATTCTCTGCGGCCTGTTTAAAGCGAACCCGCCGTATGACCCAACGATAAGTACTTTTTCCACTTTCTTTTCAAGGTATATCATCCATGAAATTTCTGACTGTATTAGTCAGATGGTTCACAACACATCGCCGCACTATTCCGCTACCGCTAAAAAAATTAACCGTGCGATTGCAGTTTTACAGGAACGCGGAATACGTGAGCCGACCATTACCGATATTATGGCAGAAACAAAACTTGGCTCTGAGGCAATTCAAACGGTTTTACTGATGCAGTCTGCAAACTCCGCCTTACCTTTGGATCATCCAAATGTAATGGACATGCCAGCTCAGGAACAGGAATCTCCGCTGGAGATTATCGAGCGGCTTGAGCTTCTGGAAGACCTGCAGAATGCCATGAAAAAATTATCAGAAAATGAACGCCGTATATTGGAACTGCAGCATGGACTCAATGGGGAAACCCGACATACACAAGCTGAAATTGCAAAAATCCTTGGAAAAGGTGTTACGGTAAACCAAGTTCATCGTATGCGTGCAAATGCGTATCGGACATTATATCACGACCCTAAATTAAGAGCACATTATGAAAATGAGTACAAACGGCAGGAACAAGAGTATTCCCTCTTGGTGGAACAGACCATTATCCCCTTGATTCTATCTGCAAGCACATTAGAGCGAGAAATGCAAGTTTTGGAGACAATCCCTATTGAGGAAATCTCTATTTAACAGGTTGTCTATGTACCTTCTCGTTTTCTCTCTTCCTATGCCGCATGCAAAAGAGACTGAATTCGCAGGTTCCTGTTCCAATAATGCCGATATTAATAAATCAAATGCTCAAAAACGCCAAAGTTCTGTAATGAGTTAACCCCCACGAAGCTGTTAATGCCTCGTGGGGGTTGTGTCTTTTATTACTTATTTCAATATTGTCTAACGCCACCCATCAGGGATGCAGTCGCCATAGCCCACCCTGATATGAGCATCAAGAACCTCTATGGCCTCCCCAATCGGTACGCACCTGGTCCGGTCTGTGATAAGTTCCCGCATCTGTCTAATTGTTAACGTGGGATAACTCTTGTGAATGAAAGCAAGATAATCACTTGTAGCCTTTGTAGAACCTGCAACCCTACGTTTCCGTCCGGAGACAAAATACTCCACATCAGGACCGCGCCTTAGATATTTAGACATTCTCGTTCGTCTCCCTTTTACAGCTCTTGAGCTTTTTGATAATGTGCTTCAACACAGTTCGGTCACTATCTGAGAGTTGTTGCTGCCAACAGATATTGCGAGGATATTTCTGGATTTTTTAACATTATACTACTTCATGAAATCTAGTACAATGTGAAATCCATGTTTCGATAAATGTTTTGTAAATCTGGCGCCGTCATGATATGCTGTGTCGTAAATTGGCATCTCTATTGAAAATTCTTTGTTTCTACAACATAAGTTAATAGTTCCATCAACCCAGCTCTTGAAAACCTCCTTGCCTTTATTCTTGACTTTTGTCTGCAAATACATTATACTAAATTTAAACAACTGCCGGGTTGCGTCTTACCCCATTCCGTTAGGCTAGAATAGGAATGGTGGATAAGACGCTTTATTTTTTATAAGCGAGGTGATAATATGTTTCGGGAAATGCGTAGAAAACGGCAGGCTTTATCCACAGAAGCAATGGCCTCCGTATTGCATAAAGGCACATCTGGGGTACTGGCATTATCCGGAGATGATGACTACCCCTATGCTGTACCGATCAGTTATGTATACGATGGAAATAAAATCTATTTCCATTGTGCAAAATCCGGACACAAGCTGGATGCAATCCAAAGAAATGCAAAAGCATCTTTCTGTGTTGTCGATCAAGACCAGATTGTTCCTGAAGAATACACCACCTATTTTAGAAGTGTGATTGTTTTCGGACAGATACGGGTACTGACGGACGATAACGAAAAGAGAGCATCCATAGAAAAGCTCGCAGTTAAGTATGCGCCAATGGATACTGAAACCGGACGCAGAGATGCCATAGAACGGGAGTGGAAACCGCTTTGTATGCTGGAAATGAGCATTGAACACATGACTGGAAAAGAAGCGATTGAACTTGTGAAAAGGAAGCTTTGACCACCAATAATTAAATATGATAGAGATAAAATCAGCCCGCCGGGGTTTCATTTTATTGTGTAGTAGGCCTGCGTTACACAAACGCAGGCCTTTTTTTCATTTATGAGGAGGATTGATTATCATGTACAAAGGTAAATCACATTCACTATTCGCCAAATACGCTGTACCTCAAATGATTGGACTGCTGTTTAATTCAGTCTATATCATTGTAGACGGTGTATTTATTGGCAACCGGCTTGGCCGTGATGCAATGGCTGCAGCGGCTGTTTCCGTTCCTTTGGTGGAGATACTAATCGCATTGTCTATGGCAGTTGCCACAGGCGCAGGTGTTATGATTTCTTCCCACCTTGGCCAGGGTGCAAAAGAAAAAGCCCGCAATATCTTTAGCCTGTCTGTTCTTTGTACAGCTGTCATGGGCTTTCTGATCTGCATACTCGGAAATATATTTATTCATCCTCTGGCTGAGCTGCTTGGGTCAACACCGACTATCCATGATGAAGCCATCAGCTATATGTGGTATATCATTACCTTTTCACCATTTCTGCTTTTCAGCTTTTTGCTAAGCGGTCTGGCACGCAACGATAATCGCCCGAAGCTGGCAATGTTCGCCATGATTTTCGGATCAGTATCAAATGTTGTCCTGGATTATGTTTTTATGTACCCATTGAATATGGGTATCGCTGGCGCGGCTTTAGCAACTGCACTCGGTCCTATTTTTAGTGTGCTTATCATGTTGCCCCATTTTATACGCAAGCGTGGAGATCTGTACTTAACAAAGTTCAAACTGAAATGGCGTAATATTTGTTCGGTTTATGTGCTTGGGTTCCCATCCTTTATCATGGAGTTCACAATTGGCATTATCACCTTCGTGTACAATTTTGCCATTGTCCATTATGGCTTTGGAGAAATCGGACTTGCCGCCTATCTCGTAATAGGTTATTTGATGCTGATAATCTTGACGCTGTTTCTTGGTATGGCACAAGGGCTGCAGCCAGTATTCAGCTACTTTATGGGAACCGGAGAAGAAAAACGGAGCAAAAACTTGCTTGGTTTCTCTATTAAAATATTTTTGGCGTTGGGCATTCTATGCTATGTTCTGATTATTTTTTTCTCCCGTGGTTTCTTCTCCATTTTCAATCCAGGCGACATAGAACTAATCAACTTTATGGAAAGTAAGAGCTTGCCCTATTTCTCTGGTTTCTTTCTCGCAGGTTTTAATATTTTAATGATTACTTATTGGCAGTCCAACGAGCGAACAAGCAAAGCGCTTACCACATCTTTGTCACGGAGCGCGATATGGCCACCTATCACGATTGCTGTTTTACCTTTAATTTTTGGCAGTGAAGCGGTATGGATATGTCATTCTGTCAGTGAAGCTCTCACGGCAATCACCGCCATCATATTGCTGGTATTTGCATCATCAAAAACAAAAAGCAATTTCCAACACAAACTTTAAGGAGGAATCTATATGAACCGTATTATAACAATAGGACGTGAATTCGGAAGCGGCGGCCGGGAAATTGGCCGAAGGTTGGCCGAAAACTTAAAAATTGCTTATTATGACCGAGAAATTGTTGAGGAGCTGGTAAAGCGCACTCAACTGGCAGAAAGTTATGTGCTGCAGGTAGAAGAAAGTCAGCCGTACCCTTTGTTCCCTATAACAACTGCCAGAACCTTTGGTCTTCCCAGCAATCTCCCATTGGATAACCGCTTGTCCATTTATAGGCAGGAAAGCGAGATTATCCGCGAAATGGCCGAAAAATCCGACTGTGTAATTGTCGGGCGCTGTTCAGATTATGTTTTGCGTAATCTGAAACCCTTTCGGATTTTCGTTTATGCAGATATGGAATTCAAGATCAAACGCTGCCGTGAAAAAGGGGCAGATACAATGCAAATGTCAGACAAAGAGATACAGCAAAAAATTATTTCTGTTGATAAAAACAGGGCGCGATACTACAGATTTTTTACGGACCATGATTGGGGCGACATGACGAATTACGACTTTTGCGTAAACACCAGCAGAACGGAGATAAAAAAACTGGCAAATGTCCTAACACATTTTCTCACAAACATTTAAGTCAAATAAAGCAGGCTATCCTGCCCTGTTTGGCGGTGTAAAACCCCAGCAGAGCAGGATAGTTTTTATATATTCGACTGGGTTGGAACAAACATCGTCATGTCTGCAGAGCATCAGTTATATCTGTCATCCTATCCTTAAATCCTATCTTTGCTTTAGGACCACACCAGTATGATTCCATGCAGGCGTTCCACTATTTTATAGATTTTATTTAACGCTCTGACTGACCCAGTTTTATTCCACCTATGTATTGCTTCTTCTAATTCCTCGCTATAGGCAGGTACGCAAAAATCACAGCACGAATTGTAAAGAGGCTGTCCTCTATAACATTCAAGCGCTCCATAGGTCGTATTGCTACTCGGATTCATTTTCCCCAGATAAACGCTGCCGTATGCTTCCTGCATCGCCAAAACAACCTGCTGGTTTGCTTCATTAAGATCATCTGAACTCTCCATAACCCCACAAGCCAAGTGCGTAATATCTCTTGCACTTAGAAGTATACATTTATTCTGACGTTCTACTGCTTGCCGGAGATTCATTATCTTCTTCCTCCTGTTTTATCGGCTTCAATTTATGAGTAGCGGCGTATTGGTCCAAATCCGCCTGTGCTTGTTCCCTGCTGTAAGTATATGACAGGGTACGAATTCCAGTTTCTTTTCGTTGACCCTTTTGAGGGTTTGAACGTCGAATAAACCCCTTAAACACATTTCCGATTCCTGCCCGGATAAAATATTCATTCCCTTCTTTGTCGCAATAACGAACATCAGCCATGCTTTTCCACCTCCTGATAATACTCTC
>OGQB01002530.1_pt1 | contig 13222 bp, 7 predicted proteins | sample 1553071 | NCBI WGS metagenome assembly OGQB01 (sample SAMEA2580284, study PRJEB22360) | human gut metagenome | biome: human gut; feature: human-associated habitat; material: faeces | place: Denmark | collected 2008/2010
TCGGAATAACTTTTTTTGATGCATTGATTCATAGAACTGCTATAGTATACAGCAAATAATAATTTTTGGCAAAAGAACATATATTAGGAAAAAGAACGCTTATGGTGCTTTTTATGAAAAAATATGCGCTTCTTCGATATTGTCTGGTGTTTTTAGCAATTGTTCTTCCTTATTTTTCGGCGGCAACCATTAATGGACCGGAGAGGGTCCTGGCAGAGAGGGTGCCGGATATGGAAGAATATCTCCCGGTCATTGTTTTTTCGCAGATTTCCCCGGATATGAAAAAAGAAACCATAAAAGCGCAGACTGTGATCGCACGGTCGAATATTCAAAGGTGGCTGGGCGAGGGGAAAAATCTGGCAGAGATCCTGAGGGAAAACGGAAGTACAGAGGAAGTCTGGAGATATTTTTTTGCAGAAAAAAGGCAGATCTATGAGCAGGCAGCAAAAGAGACGGATGGACAGGTACTTACATATGAAGGAAAAGTGAGGCTGACTCCCTGGCATAAGAGAAGCGCAGGGAAAACCCGCAGCGGGGAAGAGGCTTTTCATGATGAGGCGTATACATATCTGAAATCGGCAGATAGCATTGAGGATAAAAAATCTCCGGATCATATAAAAATCGTGGAAATTCCTGCGGGGCAGCTTTCCGGGGAGCTGAAGATCAAAAAACGGGACAGTGCCGGTTATGTGACAGAGCTTACGATTGGGGAAACACTTCTGGAGGGAGAAAGCTTTGCAGCGGGAATGGGACTGGAATCCGCGAATTTCAGTTTGAAGAAAAAGGATGATATTTATTATCTGCGAGTGCGTGGCAGCGGTCATGGTGTGGGATTTTCCCAGTTTGGTGGAAATGAGATGGCAAAAAACGGAAGCAGTGCGGAGGAGATCCTGGAAAAATATTTTCCGGAGATGGAGCTGAAAGCTGAGGATTAAAGAAAGTCAGGCATCCGAAGCAACGTCTGATAAAAAAATATTCAAAAAATGAATAGACAGCCATATTCTGGACACTCTATAGATATAGAAATGGTGACCGAAACGGCAGCTTTACTGTTTTTTCTGTTACTGAAAATGAACATATCAGACAGAGGTGGAAAGAATATGAAAAGTAAAATTGTGAGAGGTATTATCAACGGAGGTGTTCTGGCAGCAGTGGCGGCACTTGGGATTACTGTTTATCAGCTTGGAACAAAGCCCATCGCAGAAAATCCCCAGGAGGAAAATTCTGTACAGGTAGAAGAGACCGGGCTGGAAGAGGAGCTTTCGGACGGGGAAAACGCAGAGGATGCGGCAGCTGCCGGAGATGGCTGGCAGGATGTAGCACAGGATGAGATCTCTGATGGAGAAACCGGAGATGAAGCAGGTCTGTCAGGAGCTTCAGAAGCCGGAGCAGATGGAGTGGCAGGAAGCATCCGTGAGACTGCAGGAAGTGGTACAGCCGAAAATGCAGCGGCAGATGCAGATAATGGAAGTGGTACGGAGGATAGAAGCGTGTCTGCGGCAGCAGGTGCAGACAGAAGCCGCACAGATGGCACTGGAAATACAGCAGATAATGCCGGAAATACATCGGCAGAGGGAGCGGTGAATAACGGAGCTGGAGCTTCCACAGATACCGCAGAGACCTCAGCTGTCGGAATTGCGGCACAGGCTTTGGATTTTACGGAGGATTCCATTATGGAATGGCCGGTCAGAGGAACGGTTCTTGTGGATTACAATATGGATGAAACCGTATATTATCCGACTTTGGATCAGTATCGTGTAAGCTCTGCCATTGCTTTGCAGGCAGTGGAGGATGCGCCGGTGTATGCGGCGGCAGATGGTCAGGTGCTTTCTGTTGTACAGGATGCCTGCACGGGAACGACTGTCACTATGGAGCTGGGAAATGGTTATCAGGCAGTATATGGGCAGCTGAAGGACCTTACTGTGGCAGAAGGTGACACAGTAAAGGAGGGCGAAGTGATCGGAAATATCAGCGCACCTACCAAATATTATTCTGTAGAAGGCCCGAATCTTTATTTTGCAATGAAAAAGGATGGCGTGCCGGTAGATCCGTTTGAATATCTGGAATGACAGGGAAAACCGAAAAATAGATATGCCGGGGAGATTTTTAGGAACAGAGTATGGAGGATACGGGATGGGAGGTATATGCATCCCGTATCCTCTGTGTTGTGAAGCGTATTAGTGAGAACGGAGTGAGCAGTAATAAAAATTTCCATTTACATAGGAAAAGAAGCTTTTTTACCGGAAAGAAACCGTGTATAATCTATATTATAAATATGCATACAAGGACAGATATAACAGGACAAAAGAAGAGGTACATAAGTTATGAACATTAATGAAATAGCCAGGCTTGCCGGAGTTTCCAGAGCTACGGTATCCAGATATTTGAATAATGGATATGTCAGCAGTGAAAAAAAGGAAGTCATCCGCAGGGTGATCCAGGAGACAGGATATCAGCCATCCTCCCAGGCACAGACACTGCGGACCAAAAAAACCAGTCTCATCGGTGTCATCCTTCCAAAGATCAATTCAGATACCATAAGCCGTGAGGTGACAGGGATCAGTGATATTCTTACACGGAGAGGATATCAGCTTATTCTGGCCAATACCAATAATGATGTGGAAGAAGAGCTGAAATACCTTTCTCTGTTTAAAGAACGTCAGGTGGACGGAGTGGTTTTTATTGCTACCATGTTTACCAGAAAGCATAAACAGATGCTGAAGGATTATAAGGTACCGATCGTGATCCTGGGACAGCATCTGGACGGATATCCATGTATTTATCAGGATGATCATAAAGCAGCTTTTCAGGTCACGGAGAAGCTGGCGGAGAAGGGGAAAAAGTTTGCCTATATCGGCGTTACAGATAAGGACGAGGCAGTTGGTGCCTGCAGGAAAAAGGGTTTTATGGATGCTATCCATAAAGCTAAGCTGGAGGTCGTGCCGGAGAGGATGAAGATTGGAAGCTTTACCATGGATTCCGGGTATGAGATGGCGAAGGAGCTTTTTGAGGAGGAGCCTTCCATAGATTCTCTTGTGTGTGCTACGGATACTATGGCGGTGGGAGCCATGACTTATTTGAAGGAGATCGGGCTTCGCATTCCCGAGGATGTTCAGATCGCAGGGATTGGGGATGGAGTTCCGGGTAAGATCGTGGAACCGAAGCTGACAACGGTACATTTTTATTATAAGACCAGCGGAATGGAGGCAGCAGCCATGCTGGCTGATCTTATTGAGAACGATACCGGGATCAGCAAGGAAATAAAAATGGGATGTGAGCTTGTGGAACGGGAATCTCACAGGTAACAGAGAATATCCTCGCAGACAGAGGAAGAAATTATAAGTTATTGTGGAACAGGAGCAGATCTTTTGGGAGAAAAAGACCTGCTTCTTTTTTGTGTGGTGCTGTGTTATGGCTGAGCAAACACAGAAAAATGCCAGATTTTTTCTGCGATACCTTGACTGGTTTGTCTGTTTTGCATCTGTTCTTATGGAATATGTACAATTTTGACCGAAGAAATTTGTGCGATGTTGCGGATTTACAAATAATAATGCAGTAGTTATAATACAAGTAAGATATGAGAACGATTCCACATAAGAACACAAGCAACGACATAAAACAAACCATTGAAAAGTGCTAAAATCATCAAAAAACTTAAAAAAATGGAAAGATTACCGTTCCTTGTATGAATAGATATATGAAATCAATCTCATAAATAAATGAAAAACAATGGATCAGAGATAATAAATCCCGGGAAGTTGAAGAAAGAACAGACAGATCTGATCCGAAGAAAGGGAAAGCAGAAAGAGATGACTGTCCGGGAACAGTAGCAGAAAAGGAGGAAGGACATGGATTACAGAAAGACAGCACAGGAAATCTATGATCATGTAGGAAAGAAAGAAAACATCATTTCCGCGGCGCACTGTGCAACAAGGCTTCGTCTGGTCATTGCGGATAATGACAAGGCGGATAAGGAATATGTAGAGAATATCGATGGTGTGAAGGGCGTGTTTTTCGCACAGGGACAGATGCAGATCATCCTGGGAACAGGAGTTGTAAACAAAGTTTATGATGAATTTATCCAGATCGCCGGAATATCAGAGAGTAGTAAGGATGAGCTTAAGAAGGTGGCAGCATCCAAGGCTAATCCGATACAGAGACTGATCAAGACACTGGGAGACATTTTTGTCCCGATCATCCCAGCTATCGTAGCCAGCGGATTTTTGATGGGAATCATGGAAGCCCTGAACTTCATGGTAAACAACGGTTTCCTGAATATTAACACCAATGGTTCCATTTATGTATTTGCACAGCTTTTCAGTAACACAGCGTATACATTTCTGCCGATCCTTATCGCTTACAGTGGTGCGAAGGTATTCGGTGCCAACCCTTATCTGGGTGCGGTTATCGGTATGATCATGATCCATCCAAATCTGCAGAATGCCTGGACTGTTGCAACAGAGGGTGTGCAGGCAACGCAGAAGGTATGGTTTGGACTTTACTCCATTGACATGGTGGGATATCAGGGACATGTGATCCCGGTTATCATTGCAGTATGGGTACTGGCACAGATCGAGAAAAGACTTCATAAGATCGTACCTGCAATGTTCGATCTTTTTGTAACACCACTTGTCAGTGTTTTTGTAACCGGTTATCTTACACTTTCCATTATCGGACCGATCTTCGTAGCTGTTGAGAACGGACTTCTGGATGGGATCCAGTGGCTGATCGCACTGCCATTTGGAATCGGAAGCTTTATCATGGGTGCCTTTTATGCACCGACTGCTGTTGCCGGTGTTCATCACATGTACACTATCATTGACCTTGGACAGCTGGCCAAATTCGGCGTTACCTACTGGCTGCCACTTGCATCTGCAGCTAACATTGCACAGGGTGGTGCAGCTCTTGCTGTAGGCCTGAAATCCAGAAATCAGAAGATCAAATCCATGGCTGTTCCTTCTGCCTTAAGCGCATGCATGGGAATCACAGAGCCGGCAATCTTCGGTGTAAACCTCCGCTTCGGAAAGCCGTTTATCATGGGCTGCCTGGGTGGTGCATGCGGAGCACTTTTTGCCTCCATTAGCAGTCTTGGTGCCACAGGAACCGGTGTTACCGGTATCTTCGGAATCCTGCTGTGCCTGAATAATCCAGTTGGTTATATCCTGATGTTTGCCATCGCATTTGGTGTGGCTTTTGTGCTTACCTGGATGTTCGGATATAAGGATGAGGTACAGGAAACAGCTGAAAAAAATATTGAAGCAGAGAAAAAATCAGATGCTCCGGCAGAAATTGCCCAGGAGAAAACTTCAGAGACAGGTGCACAGACCCTCTACAGCCCGCTTGAGGGAACTGCGATTCCGCTTTCAGAAGTAAAGGATGCAACCTTTGCATCTGAAGTCCTTGGAAGGGGCATGGCAGTGATTCCGTCCAAAGGTGAAGTAAAAGCACCCTGTGACGCTACGGTTTCTACAATTTTTGACACAAAGCATGCCATCGGGCTTGCAACAGAAAGTGGTCTGGAGCTGCTGATCCATATCGGAGTTGACACCGTTGAGCTTGGCGGTAAATTCTACACCGCTCATGTAAAGGACGGTGACGTGGTCAAAAAAGGCCAGACACTGATCACCTTTGATATGGATGCTATTAAGGCAGCCGGCTATGATGTGACCACACCGCTGATCGTAACCAATACCGATGATTATGAAGAAGTAAAAATGCTTGCAGAAGGAACAGTAAATAATGGTTCTGAAGTACTGGAGGTAAAATAAAATGAGTTCTCTGACCAAGGTCCTTGCAGAGGAAGTGCGAAAAATCGAGGAAACGGCAGCAGTTGCCAGGACGATGCAGACAAACCGTCTGACCCATCATCTGATGCCGCCTGTGGGATGGCTCAATGACCCGAACGGATTATGCTGGTACAAGGGAAGATATCACGTGTTTTTCCAGTATTCTCCGTTTGAGGCCAACGGTGGACTGAAATTCTGGGGACATTACTCCAGTGAAGATATGATCAGTTGGAGATATGAAGGGGTTCCGCTTCTGCCGGATAGCATTTATGACTGTCATGGTGTTTACTCAGGCTCTGCCATTGCGGAGAAAGATAAGCTTCATCTTTTCTACACAGGAAACATCAAGATGGATGGAGATTATGATTATATCAATAACGGAAGACAGTCCAGCACTCTTCATGTGGAGAGTGCGGACGGCCTACATTTCGGAACAAAGGAGGTTGCAGTTTTCTGTGAGGATTATCCGGAGAATTACACCTGCCACATCCGTGACCCGAAGGTCTGGAAGGAGGGGGAAGAGTACAGGATGATCCTTGGCGGCCGTCAGAAAAGCGACCATGGCGCCGTACTTTTTTACAGATCCGAAGATCTGAAGAACTGGAAATTTGACGGTGAGCTTACTACAGAAAAGGCATTCGGATACATGTGGGAGTGCCCGGATTTTTTCACTCTTGAGGGACAGAAGGTGCTTTCTGTATCTCCCCAGGGACTGACCAGAGAAGAGTTCCGTTTTCAGAACATCTATCAGTCCGGATACTTTATCCTGAAGGATGGAAAGCCGGAGGAAAAAGCTTTCCGGGAATGGGACCACGGCTTTGATTTCTATGCACCCCAGACATTCCAGGATGGAAAGGGCAGACGGATCCTGATCGGCTGGATGGGAATGCCGGATGCAGATGAGGAGTATGTGAATCCTACAGCAGAGAGCGAAGGCTGGCAGCATTGCCTGACTGTTCCAAGGGAAGTTACGTATAAAAACGGAATGCTTTATCAGTATCCGGTGGAAGAACTGAACGGGCTGAGAAAGACTGGCGTTTCTGTCAGCGGTTCCAGTGCGGAGATTCCGGTGAATGGACCGTTTGATCTGGATGTTCAGGTAAAAGGTGAGCAGGGTAAAGTGAGCCTTGGGGAAAATCTCTTCCTGGAATATCAGGACGGAGATGTGATCTTAACTCTCTCCGAGAAGGCCGGTGCCGGACGTAAAGTACGTAAGGCGCATGTTCCGTCTGGTGTGATCGAAAGCATCAGAGTTCTTGCGGATACTACAGCTGTGGAAATCTATGTGAATGGCGGAGAGGTTGTTTTCTCTTCCAGATATTATCCGGAAACGCAGGAGCAGGCTGTGAAGGTGGAGGCTGTGGAGTGTGATGGGAAGATTTATGTGCTGAAGAATTATGTGATGGAGTAGGCAGATCTTATTGATCGTGAAATACAGCAAGATCAGAATACGAATACCTATAGAGCAGCTATGCAGAGAATTCTATATTCACAGAAATAAGAAATGACCGTATAATAAAGCAGGTGGGAAAATCCGCAGCCGGAATCCCAGCCTGCTTTATCTTTGTTATAAGTGAAATACATGAATTGTGCCGGCTGCTTGAGTATAGAAGGATGGCTGCTGAAGAAATGTTGGTGGCTGTCTTTACATAGAAAGAATGCGGTCGACTGGATGTTTGTTTTACAGGAGAGGAAATATCACGGAAGACAGATCACACTGTCCAGAAAAGTGTTCAGATATTTGTTTTACAGGAAGGCAAATCAGAAAAGTGTTCAGATATTTGTTTTACAGGGAGGCAAATATCAGGGTTGATGTTACTGAAGATGTACTGGCATTTGGCATTGTATTGCATAAATTTTTTACAGAAGAGGAGACTGCTATGAACTATACATACATCGTGCAGTGTGCAGACGGCACGCTCTACACCGGCTGGACAAACTGCCTTGTCAGGCGGATGAAAGCCCATAATGAAGGCAAAGCAGGCGCCAAATATACCCGGTCCAAAAGGCCGGTGAAGCTGGTGTATTACGAAGGCTTTGCCACAAAGGAGGAGGCCATGAGCCGGGAATACCGGATCAAGCAGCTGACCAGGGAGAAGAAGCTGGAGCTGATGAAGTTTTGAAACTGTCGGAAATCTTTTCAATTCCGGATGCAGACCCGTCACTGGAGCTGAAGGCAGTCATGCTGAATATCAATAAGAGTAGTTCAATAAGAGCGAAAAGTTCTGTACGATACCAATACCAGAGCTTTTCGCTTTTTTTTGTATACACGGCAGGCGAACAGCTGCAACGGAGGCAGAAAAAGACGCTTTATGATAATAAAAATCAAATATTTGGAATTGTGCGAATATTGTGAATATGGTAGAATAAACACAAAAATCAAAGAACTCAGTCAGCTGAGAAGAGGAAAGGAAAGAGGATGAAAAAGACAAAAGATTTCTGTCTCCGGCTTATGTGCTGTTTTCTGTTTCTGGGGTTATTTTGTGGAACAGAGGTTTTTGCAGCAGTTCAGGAGGGTAAGCCAGGAGAAACATTTTCCGGGAAATATGCAGTTATCATTAACACAGATACCACAAATCCCGGAAATACGGGAACCTTGCAGTTTGACGGGACATCGGCACAGGCGGCGGACTCTGAAGCAGAAGATTATGCAGTCGTGCAGGGTGGAAGCAATGCATCGGCGCAGGCGGCAACAGAGGGAACTGCGGGAGAGGCAGCAGATGTGGGGCAGGTACAGAGTCTGGAGGATGATCAGCTGCAGGCATACATGCAGGATGACCAACCGATGCTGACTGCTGTACAGGCTGCGGCAACCACCTATCAGGTAGGTGAAAAAAAGTACATCTATAGAACTAACGGCCATGATACATATGGAAAAACATATGTCTGCATCGGAGTTGGGGAACACTGCTATGTGTGGATGGATGAGACCCTGAAGGCAGATTACGATACCGCAGGGAAAACAGCTCTGATTGCTGCGGATATGGCAGCTGTCTACGATGGTCAGCCTTACCGTATCCTTAACCAGCTCTGTGCAGGTGATTTTCCGGCACAGGATGGCTCCGGCAAGCTGTCGATCCTGCTGGAGTCTTTAAGCAGCGCCAGCGGTATGTATATGTATGATGAAGGGATCACAGCGATCCATATCAACACACCGTCAGCATCCTCTTATGTTTCGGGGGAGATGTCAAAGCGAAATGGCCTTCTTGTTCATGAGGGACAGCATGCAATCCTCTGGCTGAAAACCGGATTTATGAGTACCGGCAGATATTCGTGGCTGAATGAGGGTCTTGCAGTGGCTGTCATGGACTATCTCTGGGGAGGAACGGACAGCAGCGGCTGGCTGAATGGTATTGGAAGTAATACGGTCATCCGTTCAGGAGCTTCGCTGATCTACGAGAATTACCGGGATGACAATGCACAGGACTATGGAATGCCGTATCTTTTTGTAAGATATGTTATCGACCGGATGGCAGGAAGCTATCAGCCTATGAAGGTGCTTCCAAAGTTTTATACGATCGATGCTTCTTCTCTCAGCTGTGAGCAATATCTGGAGAAAGTAACCGGAGTTTCTTTTAAGGAGCTTATGGCGGATTTTTATACGGCAGTTGCAGCCGGTGAGAGCTCCGGTAAATACAGCTTTTACGGGGATACCATTGCTGCGGCAAAGGCAGCGACATTTCCGGTTTATGCAGGGGACAGCAATGAAAACCATACATTGCCGGCAGCATCGGCAATCCTAGTGAAGCTGTCGAACGGTAAGTTTACCGTTCCGACGGATGGCTCCGCAGGGATTGTTTATCGTATCATTGGAAGCAGAAGCTCTTCCCTTGCACCGGCAGAGGGAGATGGTACATCTGCAAATCCATATAAGATATCTTCGATCGATGATCTTAATCTGATCCAGGCGAACCAGGGAGCATACTATCGTCTGACAAAAAATATCAGTACAGACGGAAGGACAAATTTTTCGGCATCGTATTTCAGTGGAACGCTGGACGGAGCCGGTTTCACAATAACCGGTCTCCAAAAGCCTCTGATCCAGAAGAATGCAGGAACGATAAAGGATCTGAATATTGTTGCGGATTTTGATTATGACAGTCATGATATCCATGGTGTTGTGGCACAGTATAATACCGGTAAGATCCAGGATTGCAGGGTAACCGGAACGGTAACAGGACATATGGGCTCTACCAGTTCCATGAGCCATCCGGCTTTTGGCGGGATTGTCGGAGAGAATGAGGTGGCCGGTACTATCAGCGGCTGTTCGTCCGGAGTAAATATTTCCATATCCATGACAGCTACAGACAGCTATGTTGGTGGTATCGCAGGAGTAAACATTGGTACTATTGAAAAATGTGTTGCAGGAGGAAATCTTTCTGTCACACAGGCTAACGGAAATTCTTATCAGGTTTACCTTGGAGGTATTGCCGGCCGGATCGAACAGTTTGGAAACATGGGCGGATATGTGAAACAGTGTGCTTTTACAGGTACGCTTCGCGTGACTGGCGGAACAGCAGTTACAGGTCAGATCTGTGCACAGGTAAATGCAAATGTACTCAATTCTGCTATCGGTCTGAATGGACATGTTTCGGACTGTTATGGTAAAAACGGCCAGGGAGCGCTCATCGGGACAAACACGGAACAGACGCTTACAACAGGCGGTGTTCTTACAGCAGAGCAGATGAAGGATCCGAACTCATATAAAGGCTGGAGCTTTGACGGAGACTGGCAGATTTCCAAGGATGGACTGCCGGAACGTGCAGATGCATCGGCGATCAGATCGCTTTCTGTTTCCGGTGTACCGACAAAATGTTACGTGGGAGAAGTTCCGGCGTACTGGGGAAGGCTTATTGTTAATAATTCTACATCAGTAACGATCACGAAGGATATGATCGCCGGATTTGAAAATTCGGAAACGGGGACAAGGGAACTGACGATCAATTATAAGGGAAAACAGATCAGCTGGTCTATGACAGTCGAAAAACCATCTGCCAGTGATATTACAAGTATTGTGCTTTCCGGGCGTCCGAAGACGACATACAGTGAAAACCAGAAGTTTGATCCTTCAGGCGCCAGCTTTTTTGCTACAATAGGTGGACGTTATGTATATATTTACAGTGGCTTTTCCTATGATAAAACAGGTCCGCTGAAGTCTGCGGATACATCCGTGGTATTTAATTATTTTGGAAAAGAAATTCCGGTAAGTATTACGGTAACAGCCAGAAAAGCAACGAAGCTTTCCGTGCTTGCAGCACCGGCAAAAACTCAGTTTATAGTTGGGAATACGCTGGATCTGTCCGGTGTAAAACTGCAGATCACATATAATGATGGGACGCAGACCCCGATATTTAAAGCGGATGAGCTGGAGAAATATGGTGTTCATGTTGCTTTTGGAAAGAATGGATCTTTTACAACAGTTGCAGCAGATAAAGTTCTGGAAAGTGATGACAGTGGAAGTACGATCGTATTTTATGCGACGGATAAACTGCCGTCAGAGTATGGCTCGGTAGTTGTGGCGTCATCGACGATCACGGTGCGGAGTCCGCTGACTGTACCGGCACTGGATTTGTATGTCAGTGCAGGAAAAAGTGCGGTGCAGTATCCGTGCACAGATAATGTGACTGGTGGAAGTGGAACGTATGCGACTACAGTAATTGAGGAAAAGCTGCCGGCAGGATTGACACGCACGAATCTGCCCGGAGAAAAATATAATGCTTTTGGCTATACGGGTGTTGTTACGGCGTCAGCCGGAGATTACAGTTCACAGTATAAGATCAGCGATACAGAGACACAGGAGAGTATTCAGGTGACTGTGACGATCCATGTGGTTCCTTCTGATCAGGCTGCATTTTACAGTTTTGTGCTTAAGAAGGTGGAAAATCCTGGACTGAAGCAGGATGTTATCGGTGCGATCGGTGAGGATACGATCGTTCTTCGGGTGCCGAAGGGGACGAATGTTACAAAATTGAAGCCTTCGATTGATTATGGCTCAGGTATGGGAACTGGACTTTCTTCAGACTTCTGGAATGGTTCGACGCATGATTTTACCAGCCCGGTTGTATATACGCTTACAGCGCCGGATGGGGTTACAAAGAAGTCTTATACGGTAAGTGTGGAATTTTATGATGATACTTCGGAGGAAGTACAGTCTGGTGACGAGATTCTTTCACCGGCTGATAATACGAAGATCAGCTGTAAGGACAGTGAGGAGGTTATCTTTAAAGGATGGGCCGGAGACAGTTCAAAAGAGATTTCACTTTTTAAATATGTGGTAAATGGAATCAGTTATACTACATCCGCGAATGCCACTACACAGACAATCCCGAATGCCAGGGCATATGAAGTGAAGATTTCTGGAAGTAGCTTGAAGGAAGGAAATAATACTCTGGAAATCTGGGTGATGTATGTTGATAATTCAGGCACCGGAAGCGGCGGCACTTTAAAGAAACTCGGCACAAGAACTGTTGTTAAGGAAGGCCACAAAGCAGTGAAAGACGCAGCGGTAGCAGCCACCTGTGAGACAACCGGAAAAACCGAAGGAAGTCACTGCAGCGTCTGCAATACGGTGATCAAAGCCCAGACCACAACAGCAGCATTAGGCCACAACTGGGACAGCGGAAAAGTAACAAAAGCAGCAACCTGTACCACAGCCGGAACAAAGACCTACACCTGTACCTGCTGCAAGAAAACACGTACAGAAACGATCGCAGCAACAGGTCACAAAGTCGTGAAAGACGCAGCGGTAGCAGCTACTTGTGAGACTGCAGGAAAAACCGAAGGAAGTCACTGTAGCGTCTGCAATACGGTGATCAAAGCTCAGACCACAACAGCAGCGCTTGGCCACAGCTGGGACAGTGGAAAAGTGACAAAGGCAGCGACCTGTACCGCAGCCGGAACGAAGACCTACACCTGTACCCGCTGCAAGAAAACACGAACAGAAACGATCGTAGCAACAGGCCACAAAGCAGTGAAAGACGCAGCAGTAGCAGCCACCTGTGAGACCGCAGGAAAAACAGAAGGAAGTCACTGCAGTGTCTGCGGAATCGTAATAAAAGCCCAGACCACAATAGCAGCGCTTGGTCACAGCTGGGACGGAGGAAAGGTAACAAAAGCAGCGACCTGCACCACAGCCGGAACGAAGACCTACACCTGTACCCGCTGCAAGAAGACACGAACAGAAACGATCGCAGCCACAGGCCATAAGGAAGTAAAAGACGCAGCGGTAGCAGCCACCTGCGAGACAACCGGAAAGACGGAAGGAAGCCATTGCAGCGTCTGCGGAACTGTACTCAAGGCTCAGACCACAACAGCAGCGTTAGGCCACAGCTGGGACAATGGAAAGGTAACAAAGGCAGCCACCTGTACCGCAACCGGAACAAAGACCTACACCTGTACCCGCTGCAAGAAAACACGAACAGAAACGATCGTAGCAA
>OGQB01002541.1_pt1 | contig 13176 bp, 10 predicted proteins | sample 1553071 | NCBI WGS metagenome assembly OGQB01 (sample SAMEA2580284, study PRJEB22360) | human gut metagenome | biome: human gut; feature: human-associated habitat; material: faeces | place: Denmark | collected 2008/2010
AATCGGTCAGGTTGTGGGTGCGGTGGTGAATATTGTTCTTGATCCGATTTTGATTTATGGTATTGGACCGGTTCCTGAAATGGGAGTTAAGGGAGCTGCATATGCAACTGTTATTGGACAGGTTGCGTCTGCAATATTATTGTTTGTATTTCATATGAAACTGAATAAGGAATTTGAACATGATGTAAAGTATATGAAACCGGATAGCAGAATAATCAAGGAAATATATGCAATTGGACTTCCTGCAATTATTGCACAGGCACTTATGTCCATTATGGTATATGTGATGAATCTGATATTGAAATTTGATGCTTCTGCACAGACTGCATATGGGCTTTTCTATAAAGTGCAGCAATTTGTTTTGTTCCTTGCTTTTGGCTTGAGGGATGCGATTACGCCAATTCTTGCATTTGCCTATGGAATGCGAAGTAAAAAAAGAATTCAGGACGGAATGAAATATGGTATTATTTTTACGATTGGCTTGATGATTTTAGGGATTTTTATTACAGAAGTTTTTCCGGGACAATTTGCTGCCTTGTTTAATGCCGGATCATCCAGAGAGTATTTTGTTGGAGCCATGAGAATTATTTCCATCAGTTTTCTTTTTGCGGGAATTAATGTTGCATATCAAGGAATTTATCAGGCGTTAGATGGGGGAATGGAATCGCTTGTAATCTCACTTCTCAGGCAGATGATTATTATTTTACCGTTAGCAGAAATTTTTTCTGTTTTAGTAAAAAATGGGCAGGCTGGGGTGTCACTTATTTGGTGGGCATTTCCGATTACAGAATTTGCAGCATGTTTGTTAGGTTGCGTATTTTTAAGGAGAATCCGAAAAAACAAAGTGGAATCTTTGCAGTGAGGTCAGCGTAAAAAAACTTTCGGAAAAATAAATATTGAAAAAGGCAGCTCCTTTGTATAAAGTTTTAAGTGCTGAAACAAAAAACGCAAAGGAGAACTGCCTTATGTATAACAGTATAATCAATTTTATTGAAAATGACACTACCAAAATTAAAAAAATTCTAGAAAAATATCTTTTTGCCGGAAATACGCTTCGGTTTGAGGAAGATTTGATGCATGTAATGATTGAGTCTTGCCGTAAAAACAAAGTTTGTGGAAGAAGCCGTTGAAACCAGTTACCAAAAAGGCGGTGAAAAGGCATGTATGACAGAAGATGTCGTTTCAAAACAAACCGTAAAAAACACGATCCATGAGCTGGAAGTCGAATTAGAGGAAGAAATATTTATGAGATATCTCCCGATATCTTACAAGCGATGAGCGTGTTAAGTATGTTATGGATCAGGCAAAATATTTTGGATATTCCGGAGAACGTGTGAAAGGCTTGATCTTTTGCAGCCGTATTGAAGAGGCAAGGGAACTGTCCCGCAAATTTAATGAACATGGCTGGAGAACGATGGCGTTGAGTGGTGCGGATTCCGAAGAGGAGAGAGCACGTGCGATTGAACGCTTGACGATGGATGTGCAGTCGGAAGACGATGACTACCTTGATTATTTGATTACCGTTGATATTTTTTCGGAAGGAACCGATATTGTTGAAGTAAATCAAGTAATTATGCTTCGCCCAACTCAATCGCCGATCGTATTTATTCAGCAGTTGGGGCGTGGCCTCCGAAAAGCAGAGGGGAAGGAATATGTTGTAATTCTCGATTTTATTGGAAATTATAAAAATAATTTCATGATTCCAATTGCACTATCCGGAGACAGAAGTTACAATAAAGATAATATCCGAAGATATTTGAGGGAAAAGACCGACTTGGAAAAATTCCAAGTATAGTCGATTTTTATACGCAGGGGGAAGTCGATCCGTTACTTTTGATTCAACACGCAGTCTGAACGAAAAAAATACAGTTAATTAGATATACTGACAGAAGAAAAAGATCAATTTATCTCTCGGACATTTTTATATTATGTGAGAATCCGGGGATCTGAATTTATCCGGCAAATGAAAGATATAGTAGAACTTGGAATTCGAAGATATAGTGAAGTATACCAAAAAGAGATGGATGATCTTGGACTGTCATTGTATTAAAAATATTCACGTAAGGACGTATGCCGTTTGTTGAATTGGGAAAAGGATGAAAGTTCGACTGTTTACGGTTATAAGATTAAATATGATACATGTCCGATTTTTGTGACGTATCACAAAAAAGAGGATATTGCAAAGAGTACAATGTATGAAGATGCATTTGTAAATAATCAGATTTTTAGCTGGATGACGCGGAGTCGTGTGTCATTGGATAGTGTAGAATCACAAAATTTGATTGGCTGCCTGCGGATGTGCTGTTGATTGATACATTGAAGCAAAGTAAATTTATAACCCCAGAAAAGGAAGTGTGATATGAGAAAAAAATTAAGTGTATTATTATTGATTTTAGTGTTAATTATGAACCAAGCTGCTCCAATGGGCATTAAGGCGGCGGATGCAGCAGATGAAGTTAAGGTTTATGTGGAAAATGGAGAAGGCAGTCTTACGGAAGGTGACGGAACCGCCCAAAGACCGTATCAAAATATACGTACGGCCTTGAAGCAGATTCAGACGGGACAGACACTTGTACTTGTGGGTGAAGTCTCCTACACCAAATACGAGACGTGCGAAGACGGATCTCCGAAACCATTATTTATTGATAAAGATATCACGATTGTTGGTTCAGATACGTCAGCAGGTTTGAAAATACGCAGTATGATTCAACTGGGAGCGGACGTTACGTTTCGTGATATGTGGCTACAAATGGTGCCGCAGGCAGGAAATGCACGTGGGACAACAATTTATGCGGCAGGACATACGCTGGTGTTGGATGCGGTAGATACGAGAGTAGGAACTAGTACATTGCAGGACGATGTGAGGCCATTGATCAGCGGTGGCGCGTACCAGGGAGAGGAAGGAACGATGGGAAGCCACACAACGGTTAAAGTGGTCAATCCCATATCCCAGACTAAGATAGCTGCAATTTATGCAGGAGATTATTATCGCGATTCCGAACAAGATAAAGTGGATATAGAACTGGATTCCAAATTGGTAGACACGGAGATTCATGCAGCGGGTGCCGATGGTCATACATTGACAGGAAATGTAAATGTTACACTGGGAAAAGATAGTAATGTAACGGATTTTGACAAGACGGATCTGATAGGTGAGTTGAATGTCAATGTGAAAGCGGGGGCTCATATTGATACCTTGTCATTTTCCGGTATCAATAATCTCACGATGGCAGAAAAGTCGCGGATCACGCTTCCTAAGGAGGCGGATTTTAACGTAAATAACGTCTTTTGCGAGAAAAATGCGGTACTTGATCTCAGACAAATGTCAACGAATCCGAGTGTTGCAAACAATTTTACCGGTGTAACGGTATCCGGCGAGGATCAAATATGTGGCTCCGTTTTGGTTGGAAATGATACTACACTTGAGATAAAAGGAGAAGTCTATGGTCTAACAAAATTAAACGTAAATGGCTCAGAATATATGGCGAGATTTGTGGAGAATCATTGTTACATACAGGCAAAGGCCTCTTCGAGTGGGAATTTTACAATTGAGGGCACGCAGTATACAAATTTTCAATTAAATAAAAAGAAAACCGAAGAAATATATTCCTGGATTATCGGAAAACTGGAAAATGAGGACGCAGATGACTTTTATTGGATTGGAGATGCAGATAAAAAATCTGTGATCAGTCAGCAGGGAAAAGAATATTATTATCCGGTTGAATTTAAAAAGGCAGATGGTACGGTTTATAAGCCAACGTTTGAGGAACTTTTTTATGATTACGATTTGACATTGACGAAGGAAAACGGGGAAGCGGTTGATTTAGAGGAAGCGGCTTTCTGCAGTTGGGATGAGGAGTGTATTAACGAGGGGCAAAGCCAATATAATCAGGTGATTGTATGTATATACGACTGGGAGAACTGTAAGGGTGAACTAACATTGACGCTGACCCATTCGAAAACCGGCAAGAGTATATCGCGAGTGCTTTTGGTGGGTAAAGACCAGCCGATTCCGACAGTAACCCCAACCATGACCCCAACGTCGACGGCAACGCCAACCGTAGCGCCAACAACAGCGCCAACGCAGGTGCCAACGCCAACCGTAGCGCCAACAACAACACCAACGCAGGTGCCGATGCCGACCCCAACACCGACGGCAACGCCAACCGTAGCGCCGACAACAGCGCCGACGCAGGTGCCGACGCCAACCATGACACCAACAACAGCGCCAACCATGACACCAACGCCGACAGCAACGCCAACAACAACACCAACGCAGGTGCCGACGCCGACGGCAACGCCAACTGCGCCGACGGTTCCAACTCCGGCTGCGACAGAAGTACCAAGTTCAACACCCGATGCTACACCTGTAATACTTCCAACGCCACCAACGGTAACACCATTGCCGCCAACTAGTGAACCGCGGGCATTTACATTGAACAAGACATCTGTCACATTGTATACAAAAGGGAAAAAAATCATACAGCTTAGTGCTGATACAGAAAGTGTAGTGAAATATACATCTGACAATGAAAAAGTGGCAGTTGTAGATGAAAATGGCCGGGTAACCGCAAAAAAAGCAGGAACTGCTTTGATTACTGCGAGTGCAGATGGTTATCAGAGCACGTGCAGGATTGTTGTAAAGAAACCAACATTTAAAGTGGCGAAAAAGATGATAAAGGTCAAAAAAGGAAAAAAGGCTCGTATTATTGTTAAAGTCCGCCCATCAACGAAAGTTGTGTTTGCTTCCGCGAATAAAAAGATTGCAGCAGTTACCAAAAAGGGAATGCTAAAAGGCATGAAGAAGGGGCGGACAAAAATAAAAGTAAAGTGTTATGGAATAACGAAGACAGTTATTGTTATCGTGAAGTAATCCGATATAGGAGGTAGGTATGAACATCCAAATCTTTGGCAGCAAAAAAGACAACGACACAAAAAAAGCACAGCGTTTTTTCAAGGAACGGGGAATCCTCTATGTGACGGAGTATTCGGATTGGAAGGCAAGGATTCAGAAAAACTATGAGCAGCAGAAAGAAAACGAGGATTTCTGTCATTTTCTGGTTCAAAAGAAGAGAGACATTGAAAATCTGAAAAAACAAGTGGAAATAATTTCCATACCGCTTGTGCTGCTGGCGTGACCAGACAGAGTTTTTAGAAGACATCATGCAGGTGCTGGGAGACAAGGAAGAGAACTAGTACATATGAATGGAGTGATGAAAATGAAAAAGAAAACAATTAAGAAGAGGATTCTTGCCGGATTGCTGGCATTTGCACTTATTGTGCCAGCAAATGTGGCAGGAGCAAAAACGCAGACGGTATTGGAAACAAATGTGACAGAGGCATCGGAAGGATGTACACTGGTTGGTGTATATGGATCCTATTTTGCACAGGCGAAGGAAGCACTTGCTAAGATCAATGAAATTCGAAAAGAAGCATGTGAAGCAGGAAATATACGAGATCCGAGAAATTCCGGCAGATATCTTCAGCCATCGGATTATGTTCCCTTGAAATGGTCGAGTGATCTGGAGTATATTGCACGTATCCGTGCGGCAGAAGCGGGAATTGCATTCCGGTTTATGGATTCCGGACATGACCGTTTGAATGAAAAGGGTACTTTTTCCATTGGCAGTAATGGGATAACTTCTTCTTCTGAAGATCTTGCTTATTATTATGTAAAGGATATGATTGAAGGAGTTTTGCTTTGGTACAGTGAAAAACAATATTGGGTAAAACAGGATTTCAGCGAGGAAACCCGTCATTATACAAGTATGATCAACCCGAAGTATACCCATGTTGGTTTTGGCGGTTTTTATTCAGAAGCTGCTCCGTATCCGGCAACAATGGCAGGAGAGTTTTCTGCAAAATCGGATTTGGATGAGACAATGATGGAAGTACCGGAAGATGTGATGCAGAAGATCGAAGTATCAAATGACTATATACAGGAAACGTATCTGGACGGGGATGACCAGATTTTTACAAATGGAACGACGACGGTGACGCCGCGTGTGAAACTTCGAAGAAACAATGCAATTCGTAATGTGTGGTCAATGGAAGATGTTACCTATACTTCATCGGATCCGGCGGTGGCGACGGTGACGCAGGATGGTCAGGTGACAGGAATTACCAATGGAACGGTTACCATTACGGCAAAATCCGGGGACACGATCGTAGCGCAAAAAGAAATCACAGTAAAATGTAATCATCCGAGAAAAATGATATCGTATACGGAATCTACATGTACGAAAGAAGGAAAAAAACAATATTATTGTGCCATTTGCCAGAATACGATAGAAGAAGTCGTGGCGAAAAAAGCACATGATTATGTTTATGGAGAGGCAGATTCTGAGGGAAAAAGCACCGGAAAATGTTCCGTGTGCGGCGATACGATACATATTGCTCCGCCGACAAATATGAAATTGTATTGGCGAAACAGCACAAGTTCTATCTCCAGTTATTCGCCGGTTTTTCCGACGAGCAACCCGGTAGGATCCCTGTTATACTGTTGGATTCAGGCGAGTGATGGAAACCCGGATTATCAGGATATGGTAATGGAATCCACAAATGAAGAAGTGGCAGCAGCACCGGAAAAGGCGAGCAATAATGCACCATACGACCATTTTGAGATTTTAGCGGAAGGAATCACGAAATTGAGTGTATATCCGAAGTACAATCCACGCATTAAGCAGACCTTTATGCTGCGTGTCGGTGGCAAAGGAAGTCAGGACATTTCGGATATGGATGTCAGCTTGTCAAAAGACACCTTTATCTATGATGGAAATGCCTGTAAGCCGGAAGTGACGGTATCTTACCGAAAAGACACGGTGCTGGAGCAGGGTATTGATTATACGATTTCCTATGAAAAGAATGTCAATGCCGGAACGGCGACAGCTGTTATTTCCGGAAAAGGACTGTTCTATGGAAAAATCCGAAAAGATTTTACGATTCAGAAAACAGGAGAAGAATCCCACATCCATGAGGTGGTCATTGATGAAGCAGTTGCAGCTACTTGTACCAGAGACGGTGTGACAGAGGGAAGTCATTGCTCGAAGTGTGGTGAGGTGCTGGAGGAACAGACAGTCATTCCGGCGATGGGACATCAGTATGCCGGAGGAACGTGCGAAAGGTGCGGAGACATTCTTTATATCGAAATAGATGGAGTGCGTTATACAAAGGAAGAAGACCTTTCCGGCAATGTGACGATACATGTTTGTGCGAAACCGGGGGAGAAGATTTCCGGTAAAGTGAACATTCCGGCAAAGGTTGCGATGGGAGATATGGCTTATACGGTTACGGTTATTGACGCCAATGCATTTGCTGATCAGACAGAACTTACCTATGTGACATTGCCAAAAACAATTACCAATATTGGAAACAAAGCATTTGCCGGCTGTACCGCCCTGGAAGGAATGAAATTTAAGGCAAAGATAGCACCAGAGGCAGCAGAGGACGCTTGGGAAGGAGCTGGAACCGAAGATTTCACGATACTAACTCCGAAAAATGCGAGGGATTATTACAACATTAAAAAAATATCCGGAGCGACAGTTCGTCCGGAAACGGATGCAGAACATGAACACGATATGCAGAAATTTGAAGCAAAGGCACCGACATGTACTCAGCCGGGAACTATGGAATATTACATTTGCCGGGACTGTGACAAGGTGTATGCAGATGAGGATGGCAAAGAATGCATTTCGCTCACAGAAACTTATTTGCAGCCACTGGGACATGAATGGGAGTCGGATTTCACGATTGATATCCCGGCGACGGCGACGACGCAGGGCGAAAAGTCCATTCACTGCCGTCGGTGTGGAGAACGTTCCCGCATCGTAAAATATTCGCTGGAAGATGAAAAGAATAGTTCCAATGACAATAGCAGCAGTGCCGGTAATTCGGAACAGGAGAATCTTTATTATGAAGGTTCCAATGACAATGAGGACACAGAATATGGTAGAAAGATAACGCATTCGTATCTGTTAAAAGGTTCTTTATTTAAGGCAAAAGGACTTCGTTACCGGGTCAATGCCGTCAATGCGAAAAAGGGCATCTTTGATGTCACCTGCATGGGCAGCAACTCAAAGAAGATCAAAAAAATAACAGTGCCAAATTATGTAAAATACAAAGGAATCCATTATCGTGTCACGGGAATCGGCAAGAACGCGTTTGCCGGCTGCCGCAAAGTAAAAACGGTAAAGATTCAGAGTATGTATCTCAAGAAAAAGAATATTGGGAAGAATGCTTTTCGTGGAATTCCGAGAAAAGCATCGGTTTATGTGCCGCCCAGAAAAATGAAAAGCTATCGAAAATGGCTGAAAAAAGCAGGATTGAAATGCAAAGGAGGAAAAAAATGGAAAAGATAAGATGGGGAGTTTTAGGAACAGCAGGAATTGCCAGAGATTGCAGCATACCGGGAATGCAGAAGGCAGAAAATTGTGAACGGTATGGAATTGCAGGGCGCAGCTTGAAAAAAGCAGAAGATTATAAATATATGTTTGGGTTTGAAAAAGCATACGAAGGGTATGAAGCACTTTTGTTAGACCCCAAAGTGCAGGCAGTTTATATTCCACTTCCAAATAATCTTCATTATGAATGGGTAAAAAAAGCTATTGCAGCAGGAAAGCATGTGCTGTGCGAAAAACCATTGGCGCCGACACCCAAACAAACAGTAGAACTTTTTGAGGCAGCAAAAGAGAAGGGGGTATTTTTAATGGAAGCATATGCCTACCTTCACAGTCCTTTTGTTACAGCACTTAAAAAAGAAATTGAAGAAGGAACAATTGGAGAAATCCGTTATATTGAATCTCAGTTTTTGACTTCATATTATGATAAGAGCAACATTCGTCTGCACAAAGAAAATTATGGGGGTGCAGTTTATGATCTTGGCTGTTATAATACAAGTATGCTGTTAAAACTTTTGGAAGATATGCCATCCCGGGTAAAAGCAATGGCACAGTATGATGAAAATGGCGTTGATATATATACAGCTGCATTGTTAAATTATGAAAATGATGTACGTGCATCGATAACATGCGGGATGATTTTTGAAAAAGATAAGCCGCATCGTTATGATAGATTGTATATTCACGGAACAAAAGGCGACATCAAATCCGATACGAAATTTAACCAAGAGGGAAATGCTTCCTATACGTTGATTATTGAAGGAAAAGAGCAGATTCGAAATGTATACTGCCCACATAATTATCAATTAGAAATAGAGCAGTTGGGAAGATGCATAATCGAAGGCGAGACCCCTGTTGTGACAGCTGATTTTTCGATTAAGAATGCAAAAATACTAGATGCTATATTGCAAGAGATCGGTTACTTTGAAAGTAATGTAATGTAAGCACAACGAAATTTCGGCATTCATAAAAGGACATAAAAAAAACACAAAAAAATTAGCACTCACCTCTTGACAGTGCTAACAATTAGTGATATAACATAGTTAACGATAAGGAAAGGGGTTACGAAAAGGAACCCGGATCCGAATCGAAATTTAACAATCGACACTTCAGATTTCTCTGATGGTGCTAATAATACAAAAGTCTAAGTGCCTATGGTGTTTTGCAGGAACCCATATTTCCGACACTTGTTACAAGAAGGAAAGGAGAAATGACTTATGTTAAGACCTAGTATTTTTGGAGAGAGTTTGTTTGATGATTGGATGGATGATTTTCCATTTGGTAAGGAATTTGAGAAGGCTATGTTTCCGGCGAAAGATCCTCTTTATGGAAAACATGCAAAGAACATGATGAAGACAGATGTCCGCGAGACAGATGATGCGTATGAGGTTGACATTGATCTGCCTGGCTTCAAGAAAGATGAAGTAACCGCTGAACTGAATGATGGTTATATTACCATTTCGGCAGCAAAAGGTTTGGACAAAGATGAAAAAGATAAAAAGACCGGTAAGTACATTCGTAAAGAACGTTATGCCGGCAGCATGAGCCGAAGTTTTTACATCGGTGAGGGAATTACCCAGGATGAGATTTCGGCGAAGTATGAAAATGGTATCTTGCAATTGAAGATTCCGAAAAAGACAGACAAAGCAGTTGCTGGTAAAAATTATATCGCAATTGAAGGATAATCATTCAACAAGTCCCCTTCAGAGAACGAGCCCTCTGAAGGGGACTTGTTTTTTAGCAAAAACCATTGTAAGATTTGAAACGTACTTTATATTCTTTCATTTGCTGCCCTTCACGGCTTTCTATTTTCGTTGAATTTCCCGTAGGAATCTCATAGTATACTTAAATAAAAATTACAATAATTTACTGGAAATAATGCCGCAGTGAGAAAAAACTGGTTTGAAAGGATATCCTATGTTACAATGTGGATATAAAAAATGGAGGTTAGCTGGAATGAATATTAGAAGGGCAAAAGAAAAAGATATCGAACGATTGATGGAATTATTAGGACAGGTACTTCAAATCCATGCGGACATACGCCCTGATATTTTTATTCCGGGGACAACAAAATATACAAAAGATGAGCTGGCAGAAATGATAAAGGACGATACAAAGCCAATTTATGTTGCAGTGGATGAAAAGGATGACTGCCTTGGCTATGCATTTTGTCAATTGAGGAAACAGCCGTTTTCAGAGAATATGATACCGTTTACGGCGCTTTTTATTGATGATTTGTGCGTGGATGCGAAAACCAGAGGCCAGCATATCGGAGAGCATTTATTTGAATATGTGAAAGAGGAGGCAAAGCGCCTTGGCTGTTATGAGGTAACGCTCAATGTGTGGGCCGGAAATACATCGGCAGAAAAATTTTATGAGAAAATGGGATTGAGAACAAAAGAGAGACAGATGGAATATATCTTGTAAGAAGATGAGAGCGGCTGTAGGAGTATGTAGCACAAATTCAGAAGAATAATTATAGTAGGAAGGAGAGAACTTATGAGACTTACAAATTTGACTTGGCCGAAAGCTCAAGAATATTTTGAAAAAAACGATATGGTACTTATTTCTATCGGCAGTATTGAGTGTCACGGCCGTCATATGCCGCTTGGAACCGACACACTGATTCCGGAGCATTTGTTGGAGAAAATCGAGAAAAAGAGTGATGTTTTGATTGCTCCGACCATTCCATATGGTTCCTGCCAGTGTTTAGCTCCATATCCGGGTACAATTGATATTGACAATGAGGTACTCTATCAATTTTGCCGTCAGATTTTTCTGAGTCTGTATCGTCACGGCGCAAGAAAATTCGTTTTCCTGAACGGACATGGCGGAAACATCAAGATGATTGAACGCCTTGGCATGGAATTCGAAGATAAGGGCTGTCTGGTGGCTATGCTTAACTGGTGGCTGATGGCATGGGATATGAACCCGGCGTGGAAAGGCGGCCACGGCGGTGGTGAGGAAACAGCTGCGATTCTTGGAATTGATCCGTCTTTAGTTGATAAGAGTGAGATAGGTGGTGAACTTCAGTTTAAGCACCTGTCTGATAATCTGAAGACAACCGGTTTCCATTCTGTTGAGTTCAAGGGAGTTAACGTTGATATTATTCGCAATACTCCGCATGTAACAGACAACGGCTGGATCGGACCGGATCATCCGAGTACCGCTACAGAAGAGTGGGGAAAGGAAATGCTTGAGACTACAGCAAACTATATTGTTGATTTCATGGAAGAATTCAAGAAAATAAAACTTTCATAAAGAGGTGTCATAATGGATAAAAAAACAACGCTGGAAATGATTGCAGCAATTTCAAATGCAAACGGTACATCCGGTTTCGAAGATGAAGTGGTTGCAGCGATTCGTCCTTACGCAGAAGGACTCGGAGAAATTACAGAAGATCGCATGCGCAACCTGTATATCCGCCGTAAAGAAAATAACGGCAAACGTCCGGTTGTTCAGCTTGACGCACATAGTGATGAGGTTGGTTTTATGGTGCAGGCTATCTGCCCGAACGGAACTCTCCGCATCATTCAGATCGGAGGTTGGGTTAACCACAATATTCCGGCACATAAAGTCTGGGTTCGCAACCGATTCGGAGAATATATTCCGGGAATTACTGCCAGCAAGCCTCCGCATTTCATGACAGAGCAGGAGCGTAAAGCACCTCTGGATATGAAAGATATCACGGTAGATGTTGGCGCTGTTTCTAAAGAAGAGGCGGTTGAAAAGTTCGGCATTCGTATCGGTGAACCGGTAGTGCCAGATGTGACATTTACATATTCAGAAACCACAGATCTGATGGTGGGCAAGAGCTTTGACTGTCGTTTGGGATGTGCGGCAATTCTTAAGACCATGCATACTCTGGCTGGTCAGGATTTGAATGTGGATATTGTTGGCGCTTGTGCAGCACAGGAAGAAGTTGGTGTACGTGGTGCCACTGTGACAGCACAGGTAATTAAGCCGGATATCGCAATTGTTTTTGAAGGCTGCCCGGCAGATGATACGTGCGTTGAGCAGTATATGGTTCAGACTGCTATTAAGCGTGGCCCGATGCTTCGTCACATTGATTCACGCATGATTACCAATCCACGTTACCAGAGATATGCGCTTGATCTGGCAGAAAAGCTTGGCATCCCGGTTCAGGATGCAGTTCGCAGTGCTGGTTCAACCAATGGTGCAGTTATACATCTGACTGAAAAAGCAGTTCCGGTCATTGTTATTGGTGTTCCGGTTCGCTATGCGCACACACATTACGGGATTTCAGCTTATGCTGATTTTGATAATGCGGTTAAGTTGGCATGCGAAATTCTTAAAAGACTTGACGAAGAGCAGATTATGAGTTTTTAAAAAAATATAATGATGTGCTGAAAGCGACAGGTATAACGGCAACTGCCGGAAAAGGATATGCAAAGAAGCGCATCACAGTTATTTAAACTTTTATGTGACAAACGTAACGGTCTGTGATATTATGAAAGTGGTATAGGCGAAAATGACTTTTGCAGAAACGAAAGTATTTTCAAATTTTATTTAAAAATATACTTCTTCTAATAGATTAGAAAGAAGTTATATAGATACGGAACGGTATGAGTACAAAGAACATTACCAGCGAACAGTAATGTAGGAGAACAGTTCGAACATATGTATCGGCTGTTCTCCTTTTGTTTTCAGGCATTAATGGGGGAATATTTTCTATATAAGTGTTGGGAGATTTTATGGAAAAGTTTAAGGCAAATGATAATAAGAATGAAGAACATGAGATTAGCTACAGACAATTTAA
>OGQB01002542.1_pt1 | contig 13167 bp, 7 predicted proteins | sample 1553071 | NCBI WGS metagenome assembly OGQB01 (sample SAMEA2580284, study PRJEB22360) | human gut metagenome | biome: human gut; feature: human-associated habitat; material: faeces | place: Denmark | collected 2008/2010
TCGTCATTCCTCCTGCCAGCCGCTGCTGTTGTCCCGGTATCGTCACTTCTCCTGCCGGTCGCTGCACAGGCGGTCTTTGAGGCGTATTTCTTGCTGGAATTGTTCTCTGTTGTTCCAACGTCCCAGATTGATTCAACGTATCTAATAATGCTTTAAATTCAATGAGTGAAAAATTAGTATTATTATTGAAAAAATTTAAAAGCTGTGCCACATACCCACAATTTTCATTCTGATCAAACTGTGCTGTAAATACTAAATCTTTAAAAAATGCCCCCAAATTCACTCTCTCTTCATCAAGTTCTGTTGTCGGAATACTTATCAATGCCATCTCACATGTTGTTACATTCACAAACATATACTTCGGATCAATTACAACAGTTTCCGGATTCATCATATAGTCTTCCATCTCTGACATTGCTTGAATAATTCCATTTAAAACTCCCAAAACTCTTTTTTTATTTACTACTCCAGTAAAAAACTGATCCAAAGAAACTTTTGCCGTTATATTATATTTAACTGCCCTTATTTCATCCAACTGATAATACACTGCTGATGCCAGCCCAGAAATATGATTATTAGTCAACATTCCCAAACTCATCGTATCTATTCCTTCATTTTCTGCAAACTGATAGATCAGATATGTATTTGCTCCTTGATTTTCGAATTGAAATTCTCGCATTGTACTGCTCTCTCCTTATTTGTAATTATTTCTCAGAAGTTCCAATAATCTCCACTGAGTTCCATCTTTCACAAAAACATTTCCCTTATCATTAAAATCACGAGCATCTTCAAATTGAGCTCTGATAACAATTTCTCCGTTTTCATCTATAAAGCCCCATTTTCCATTCTTTTTAATTGCTGCATATCCGTTTGCAAAAGAATGTGCATCGGCAAACTGTGGTTCAATCACCATTTTTCCTGTTTTGTCGACAAAGCCCCATTTTCCATCAACTTTTACTGCTGCATAACCATCTGCTTCTAAAAACAGTCTTGCATCTTCATATTTTTGCTTTCCTATTTTCTTTCCTTTGTCATCTACCAGATAATATCCGTCCGCTTTTTCAACAAATGCTCTGTCATTACGAAATGCAATACCTTTGTCATCTAATATGACTGACTCATAAGAATCTTTGCCTCTAACTTTTCCTTTTGCATCGATCAACTTCCACTTACTTCCTTCTTTTACTGCTGCTATATCTCCATTTATTGCAGAAGCATACTCATAATTTCCCACTATCTTTTTAAAATTTTGGTCATAATACCCATACTTTTCATTGTCTGCTGCTACCAGAATTCCATTAGAAGACACTCCAATATCTGTACATTTCTTTATATTTTGTAAAGCTATTTTCTTATTTCCTGTATCCGATATATAATAAAATTCTCCCTTTTCTGATTTCACCGGTGCAACCTCATCCGCACTGAAAGGACCTGCCCAGGCAAATTCTGCTGTTATTTTCGTTTCACCTTTTTCATTTGCATACCCCCACAAATCTTCCGTTTTTACTGCACACCAACCATTGCTATATACCGATACATCATCATAAGCATCGAATCCATACTCATAGACATAATCTATTTTACTCATCAATTCATCAAATTTCTTACTTTCAGCTTTTCGTGCTTTCGCCTGATCTCGCAATACAAAGCAATCTTTATATTCCTCATCTTCTATATATTCTTTTAAAAGGAATTCATATCCGGCTGATTCTTTAGGATATTTTGCTATAATAGATTCTCCCCATTGAATTGCTTCGCTTGTCCAGCCCTGATCCGCATATAACTCACCTACTTCCATTCTCAATTCTATTGAATCATTCAATTCCAATGCTTTCCCATAATACTGAACAGCTTCTTCTATCACCTCTAATTTGGCATCTTTTCTTGCTTTCTTTAAATATGCATGATAATCCGAATTTTCCGTTGCCGCATTTGCAAATACTGAATAGATGCCGACTCCCATAAAAACCACCAGCCCTATTGGAACCAGATTTTTATAATTTTTCATAATTTCTTTCCTCCTACACTCCTGACAATATCACTATGATCCATGTACCACCGGCTATTGCCGGAGCAAAAGGGAGAACATCCTTTTTCCCTTTTCTTTTCGTAATCAGGCAAAAAACTGCCTGCACAAATATGATCAGCATTGAATAAATCACCGCTCTCATCCCACCAAGTGCACCTAAAAATAAAGGGAGTATGGAAAATAACTTTACATCCCCCATACCAAGTCCCTTTCTTGATAAAATCCGTATTAATAAACTAAATGCAAGCAGCACGCCACACCCAATTAATTCAGCAATCATCTGTGCTGCAGCATCCATCGGATTTTGCAATATTTCAATTAGAAAAATAATACCTCTTAATCCAAGACATAAAAGCAAATACTGGTTGGGAATAATATTTTCTTTCTGATCGACATAAGCTATTCCCCATAAAATTCCCAAGATACAGATTCTTTTCCACATCGCTATATATGGCATATCCATACATCTTACACTCAGATAAAGTGCGATTCCCAAAAGTGCAATCGGCATGATTCTAAAATACCATTTGCTTTTTTCAGACTCCACATTGGGAAGCCCTGTCCATTTTTTCAACGTATAATAAATAACGAGACTCATCCCAATTGCTATCAACAACGTACTATAACGCATTATTTCTTCCACCTGGTCACACTCTCCTGTATTTTTACTCTTCCGTCTTTTTCTCACTGGTACTGGAACCACCTGCTGCAATCCATGCTTTTGTTGCAGCACATTGTTCAAACTGAAATTCCCATTCTATTCCAAAAAATTCCAACATATGAACCTTATAATCCACTATAATCTTAATTTCATTACTTCCCTGCTGACAAAATTCTGATCTGCTGAAGTCAAGACCTTCAATCCCTGCTTTTATACCAAGATATTTTAAATAAGCATCTGCATCTTTCCCCTCTGTTGTCAGGCGATCTTTTGCAATATTCTTACACACCTTATTCAGCACAAGACTTTTTCCGGAATTTATCCCCTGTTCTTTCAGCAACTGCTTGAAACTGTTCCAATATTCCGGATCCGAGTCTGCCTTATTTATTATCCGTCCTATTTTTTCATAAGTATCAGTTGTATCTTCCAACACTTCATTAATATCATGTCTTGCAGCATTTGCTCCATCTGACACGCCCTGCTCCCAGCCATTCAATCCCGTCATAGAATATACGTATGTATAATTCGATACATCCTTCGCTATTCCATTTACCATTGTTCCTATCTTTGCCTGTGCAAGACAAATATTAGTAATCGCAAGAATCGTAATGATCAGAAACATAAAGGCTGTCAATGAAATGGTTGCCTCAATGACAACTGCCCCTTCTTGATTTTTTCTATTCATGGCATACCTCCGGATGACTTTGAAATGAATTATTCTGGAACAACTTCAACGTTATATTCCAGATTTTTTACCACTTCTCTGACGAGTGTCTCTGTATTAGATCCTGCCGGGACATGAATTTTTAACCCATCCGCACATAAATCAAAATTGTATTCATCTATAGTTTCAAGTGTACTTGGCAAATAAATATCAGTAAGGTTTTCACAATTTTCTATCGCACTTTCTCCCAACTCTTTTAACCCCTCCGGCAGACGAACTTCTTTTATTTTAGGGCATCCATAGATACAATAATCTCCCATCGTTTCTATTCCATTAATCTCTAATTTTCTCAATGCAGTTGCACCCAAAAAAGCTTGATCTTCTATTATTTTTAAACTTTCCGGCAATATAATCTCTTCAACAACCTCATTAGATCTAAATAATCCCAAATTCAATACACTCACTTTTTTCCCATCAATTGTATCTGGAATTTCTACAATTTTAACCTTATCTTTATTGTCATATCCTTGAATTTCAAGCGTTCCGTCATCTAGCTCATAATAATCAAATGTCAGATCATTTTCATCTTTTTCATCTGCATTCTTCTTTGTTACAACTTCTTCTTTTGTATTATTCCCTTGATCAGAACTACTGCCACATCCTGAAAAGCAGGTCACACTTACTGCAATTAATAAACCAACTAAAATTTTCTTCCTCATTTCCACTTTCTCCTTTTTTAATAGCCTTTGTATGCCTTGTATTTTATCTGTCCGATAATTCCATCTGATACACTTCCTGAATAATCCGATGTCAGCGGCAGATTCAACATTAATGGCTCTACCTTTAAATTTGCTTCTGCTGAATAATAGACATTCGCTTTTTTCATAACAAAACCGGAATTATTACTGATCTTTTGTCCCATATTTGCCTGTATAACATCAGCAATTCTGGCATATACTGCGTATTCATTATTACCGGTTAATTTTGTAAATAAAATCAGTTTCAGATAATCACTGTAAAAGAACCCTTTTCCAGAAACTGCTTTTTCGCTATATCCTGCATAAGTCCATGTCAACTGATCTTTATTCTTTGGTAGTGTAATGAAAATATTGGAAATATTTTTCCCTTTTTCTGTTGTATATTAATGATCATGAAAGTGCTTTCATACATGTGAGCCTCTGTTATTTATACCCGATGTACGGGTTTCTTTAGTCTTGCCATAATAAAAGGCTCTCCTAATGATTTTTATTTTATCATAGAAGAACCTTTTAAACATTATTTACAGAAAAAATTTCATACTCAAGAATGCAAGAGGTTTTTCTATTTTTTATAAGTGCCTTCTGCTTTTTTCTTTTTTCTTTTCCATACAATCAGGAAAATTCCGCCTGCTGTCAATACAATTCCTATAATCGTTCCATAGAACAATGGCTTATTAGCATAAAAGATAATTACACTATTAGCTGATACAGTAACCCTGGAAAAAACTTCATTATATTCATTTGTGGTTTTCCCATCTTCATGAACTGCATAGTCTGTACAAATGATCTGTACCTGTTCTTCTAGTCCTTCTGGAATATTAAATGTGATCTTTCCATCATTTTCTCCAAGATAAGTATCGAGTTCTTCCCCACTTAAATCAACCAATACTTTTCCTTCCAGTTCATTATTTTTCTTCACTGTTCCACTTTTGTCTGCAACAACTGCTTTGAAACTCTTTAATTTACCTCCATCATCTGTTGGAATTGCTGTCACCGTTTGAGATTCTGTTTTGTAACGTCCACTATTTTCCAGTCCACTGACTGCAACAACCGGTGCGGTCTGATCTACAATCCAGGAAACATCAAGCCCTTTTATATCACTGTAGGAAGCCGTCTCTGCTTTGTCTGTGGATTCCACTACAATCGAATACTCACCTTCTCCTTCAAATAATTTTTTATTGATCGTATAGGTACGCTCGTTCCATTCACCTTCGTTATTTACATTTTCCGTTATATAGTCTTCTCCTGCTTCTAATTCCGTTCCATTCAGTTTTACTACGTATTTTTCAATTGGATCCGTATTGATTTCTTTTATAACAACAGGATTTTCCACACTATATACATAATACTTATCCAACATCTTTTCAGTATTATTATCTATCAGGAAAGTTGATCCATTACGATTAACAGAGAAAGTTACATTCTCATATTCCTGTCCATCATCCAAAGTAAATTTATTATACTCATTATTAGCCCAATCTTTTGCTGTACAAGATAATGTATAAACTCCATCTTCTTCCAGATTTTCTACCTTGATAGAATAGGTCTGATTATTTACTTCTGTAGTGATATTTTCCAATGGAACATCCCTTGTCTCATATGTTCCTATTTCTGAACGAGTAACTTCTTTTAATAACGGCTTAACTTCATCCACCGGAAGATTATCTGCAGTGTCTGTTGCAGTAATTGTGAATTCATATTTCTCATCTTTATTAGCTGAGTTTACTTTAACATTAGAGACATGAATTGTTGGATGCTGTGTATCTATTGTTAGTTGCCCAGAAGTATATGTCTCCATTTTATTTGAGGATCTGTCTGTATAATTCACTGTGACAATATAATCACCATCATCACTTAACGTAAATGTCCCTGTATGTATATCCGCACTGTTATCTGTCCAGTTTGCTGATACAGAAGTTCCTGCTCCACCATCTTTTTCCACAGAAATCTGAACATCTTCTGCATAAAAATTTGCTTCATTTATTACGATTGTTGCTTCAATATTTCCTGAATAATAAGAAATATCATTTACTTCCTGAACCGGATCATTAAATGTAACGGATCCTGTCGGTGCGATATTATCAACCACAAGTCTGTTTCCATCTTTCAGATCCTTCTGATTTGTCGAAAAATCATATGCCGTAAACTCTACAGTTCCATTAAACTGATTATTACTCTGCAATACTGATTTTGGAATTGTAAAAGTTGCAGTAAATTTATTTCCATGCTGCATTATCTTTGCACGTTCAATCGCTGCCTCCAATAACTCTGCATTTACTTTACTCACTCCACTTGCATTTCTATAACTATATACAAAATGCTCTATTCCTGCTGTCTCATCTTCACCACTAATGGTTACCGTTATCATCTGATTGTAATAATGATACGGTACATTTCCCAAGGTCTGCCCTGCAACTCCTTCACTATACGATACATTCAGATTCGTCGGAGCTGTCTTGTCTACAGTAAAAAAGTCTTCCTTATAATCTGCTGCTTTTCTCAATGCAAGATCTTTATAGTCAATGTCAAATGTATAATTTGCATCTGCATTATATGTAATATGTGCCGTATAAACATCACCATTTTTCTGCCAGTTACTACGGTCTGAAAGATATGCTGCATAATCTGGAACTTTGACATTTTCACCAGAAACATTCTTAGCAGTTACTTTCGCCACCACATCATCAGCACGGAAATTATGCTCTTTAATCTGAATTGTTGCTTTTTGGACATCATTAAAATACTTATGATCTCCTACATTTTTTCTGACATTTGTATTGGCATAATCAACACTGACCACCGGATTAATCGTATCAATCACTATTTTTTCTGACTGATAGGTTTTCATCTCGTTAGTAGAACGATCTGTATAATCCATTGTCACCCAATAATCACCATCTCCAGAAAGTATAATTCCACTCATCCACTCATCCGTTGTTCCAACCTGATTCCAAATTGCCGGATTTGTCCTGACTCCGTTAACATATACATTAACATCTTCCGCATAAAAATTAGCCTCTGTTACTCTCAGCGTAACCTTTACATCCCCGTCATAATACAAAATGGAATTAGTATTTTCTGAATCATATTGATAGGATGATTTTGTCTTTAAAGTCGTCGCATCTACTACCTGCTTTGCCGGGGAATACGAAACTACCCTAGTAGGAGATATATTATCTACAACATTGATTCTTTCATTATCAGATTTTTGGTTACTTGTATTTCCTGCCATATCTGTTGCTGTAAATGAAATGCTTCCACGGTACTGTTCTGTTTCTGTAGCTTTTAATGTAAAGCGACCGATTGCAGTCTTTCCATCTTCCGTAAACTCCAATGCATCTCTCGAAATAACTTCCGTCTTTTCCGCTACATTGGTATTACTTGCCCCGGTTTCTTTCACATATGTCCACGTCAGATAATCAATTCCTGATGTTAAATCCTCTGCTTTAATTGTTATTTCTACACTTTCCTTATAATATCCAAAGGTAATTGCATTAAGGATTCTTTCCTTCAGTGGTGTGCTATATGAAACTGTCATCTTGTCCGTATCCGGTGCTGTCTTATCTACCGTAAACGACTGACTATAATCCTCTTCCAGATTATGTCCGGCAAGATCTGTATATCCAAGACTTATATCGTAATTTGCGTCTTCATCAAATGGTACTGTTGCTTCCCAGGTATAATCTTCGTCTTTCGTCTGATGCCAGTCACTCCAATCTGTCAGCTGTGAATATGCATAAGTATCTGATTCTTTTTCCTGCACATCTTTTGCTGTTACTACAAAATTCACTTCTCCCGGACGGAAGTTTCTGTCCTTGATCCGGATTGTCGCTGTTCTGTCAGCCTTATAATAGCTGGCGTTATTTACATCTTTATTATCATAAGTCACTTCTACTGTTGGAACTGTTGTATCAACCGTCATGATATTAGACGTATAGATACTATTTTCAACATTCCCTGTATATTCGCCTGAATTACCTTCTTCCGTATCATACGTCAGTTCATTTAAAGAACGATCCTTATACTCAATACTAATCTCATAATCTCCATCTGCCTGCATGATGATTTCACAGATTTCCGTATCATTTACTTCATCAATCGTCCATTTTGAAATTTTAGCGAGCGTCGTATCACCGTCTTTTATAGTCTCTTTTGATGAGACTGCACCATTCCAAATCTCACTTCCATCTTTTTTTACAATTACTTTCACATCTTCTGCATAAAAGTTTGCTTCTGTCATTTTGACAGTTGCTTTTATTGCACCATCATAGATAAAACGGGTTTCTGCATCTGCTGTTTCCTTATTTTCTCTTGTAATCTCCTCTGCTGTATCACTCTTTACTTTTGCTTTCAGAGTCGTTTCCTCCCCAACAGGTGCATAAGTCACCTTCACCTTTGGCGATTTATCATCTACAACAACCGTATTCTCAGTATCAGCTTTTTCTAAAACTCTTCCTGCATAATCAATTGCCTTAAATGATACTTTTCCACGGAACTGAGGTTGAATATCAAAACTGTAACTTACCGTACCATCTTCGTTCTTTTGGACTTTTTCATCTTCAGCCAGCACTTCCGTCTCATCTTTTCCCTGACTTGAAAGGCTGAGAGTATCAGAATCGTATTTGTATTTAAATGCTTTAATACCTGAAACATCATCCGTTGCTTTAATTGTCACAGTCACCTTATCTTTTCCAAAAAAGAAATTCTTGATCTGCTGAATCAATGAGTCTTTTTCATATGAAATTTCCAAATTATACGGATCACCTTTGTCAATCTTAAGCCCCTGAACTGCAATTCCACCAGTAATTTCATCCGAATCTACTTTCTTAAGATATACTGTTAAATCATGATTTCCTTCGATATCATATACAAATGAATCACTCCATGATGTTCCATTTAAACTGCTCTCTGTACTGATCTGATATCCTTCCGTTGCACTGATTGTAATATTTCCTGTGTCCCATCCACTCTCTGCATCAATTTGATTTCCAGACAACTCATATGGATTTTCCGGTGTATCCAGATATTCTACTGTCAACGTATAGTTCGCTTCACATGCATTATATTTTTCATCTTCTGCCTTGGTCGCTTTAATCACTATACTTCCAGTTTTATTATCCGCAAATCTGATTACTCCTGTACTCGGATTCATGCTCACTCCAAGTACATTTTCACCTTCAATACTATAAGTAATTTCACCCGTTCCTGTTCCAGTATTCGCCATGACAGATGTATATTCTTTTGTACCATATACAACTGTCTTTGTCGTTTCCTGAAACGCAATGCTTTGATCTGCTTTTTTGATTGTTAATTCATATTCTGCCGTTGCCTCTTTATACGATTCATCTCCTGCCTTAGTTCCTTTTACTTTGACTGTTCCTGTTGACAGAATTGTAAGCTTTCCTGTACTCTTATCAATTGTTGCAACCGACGTATCTGCTTTTTCACCATTCAGCCTTTTCTGTTCAATGATCTCATAAGAAAGTTCTCCATTACCACTGCCCCCCTGTAATGCATTTTCAAATGAAGTATTATTCGCATCCCAGGTGATTTCTGGATTTTGTCTGACAAAATGCAGCGTACTCTGAGTACCTTTCGCTATATTCAAAGTATATGTCGCAGTTGCCGTCTCATAAAAAGAATTCTCATCTTCCGTTTTTGTAGCTTTGATCGTTGCCTGTCCTGCTTTTATAAATGATACTTCTCCCGTTTTTGGATCTACAGACACAATATCATTGCCATCTTCTACTGAATAAGTAATCTCGCCTGTTCCGTTTCCACCTGTCGCTTTATTTAAATATTTATTATTATTTTCTCCGTAATGCAGATCTGATGGAACACTGGTATCAAACTTAAATCTTGTCTGCCCTTTTTTTATTGCCGTGATTCGGTAGGTCGCAGTAATTTCATTATATTTGTCATCACCTGCCTTAGTTGCCTGAATTCCAACAGTCCCCAGCTTCTTAAAAGTAACTTCTCCCGTATCCGTATTCACTTCTGCTATACCAGTTCCCTCGATTACTTTATAAGTGATCTTTCCTGTACTTTGCCCCCCAACAGCAGCATTTGAATATGTACCATCTGCCGGATAGTATTTTTTATCCTGTGGTACTTCTTCTTCAAATTTGAATCCTGTCTGATCTGCTTTTACAACAGAAAGTTCATATGTAATTTTTGTTTCTGCATAAGTTATATCAGCAGCACGGGTTGCTTCAACTGTAATCATTCCAGAACGCTTGATTGTAACTCCACCTGTCTGAGAATTTATATCTGCCACATCTACATTTGTATCACTTCCCTCAAGATCTTTTTCTTTCACAATCGCATAAGTAATCTTAGAATCTGCCATTTCAGAAGATGCTACATTAATAAACTTATTTTCATTTTCACCGTAGACCACTGACTTCGGTGTTGCGTCATTAAACCGAAATGTTGAATCATATACTGCAGACAGATTCATCTGAACATCACACACATACGGGGCAGCAACCGTTACTGTCTTACTCACCTCATCGTATCCATCTAATGAAAACGTCAGTTCGTATGAATTACCTTCAATTAGTTCAATACTATATGTACCATCTGAACCTGTTATTGTACTTCCTGCATCTCCATCAGACACAAACACATTTTCAAGTGGTTGACTATTCTGTACATTTGTTACCAGACCTGTCAGAGTCACCTTCTGCTTCTGTACCGTTTTCTTCAACGTGATTTCTCTTTCTGTCAATACATTTTCAGAAGTTATCGTCTGCATTTCGGTATCATTATAACTGTCATACCCCTCACCACTGGCTTCCACAATTTTATAATATGCCTCACCATCTGCTTGTTGTGCCTCACTGATTGCTGCAATTTCCAGAACACCATCATCTCCTGTGACTGCATCAACCGTCTCCTGTTTTTTGTCACTTCCTGTTGCATCCGTATAGAGATCATATACTACTTTTACTCCTGGAACAGACTCTCCCTGCTCATTCAGAATTTTGACCGTGTATACATCCTGATGATTTTCTGAACTTGCCAATACGATTTGTCCCGAACTTAATATAAGTTCTAAAACCAGAACCAGGCTCAGAAGCAATGATAAGATTCCTTTTTTTCCTGATATTCTCATCTTTCTATCCTCTTTCATTTGTATTTCATAAAATAATTTCATTTGTATGTACGAATCGAATTTCTGATTCGATCACAACCCGCTCTTCCATTCCCCCTATATTCTGACTTTTTTGTGAATTCATATTTTCCACATTTAATAGTGGAACTGTCTCCCCACTGAACTCCTGTGACAGAACCATCGTATCCTGTGCAATGTTATCCAGTCTATCTGTTATATTGATATTCTGACTGACATCTATTTTTTCTGTCATAATTCCCGTATTTACGGTTTTATTTCCTGGAATCAAATTCCCTGAAGGAGTGATCTTATCTGTCAACTTTCCTCTTTCATGATTTACAGGACTTGTTTTATATCTTTTATCTCCTGACCGCATATTCTGCATTCGGATATCCTCAATACCCTTTCTGGCTGTTCTCCCCGACAGATCTCCAATTACACCTGGAATTTTCAGGATAATAAATAATATAATTGAGACTATCAACATTACAATAGCTACAACTCCTGCAATCTGAAAGACAAGTCGATATCCATCATATGTCATTTTTTTCCTGCCTCCTGTGCCGCATTAATTTTCTGAATTGTACTTTGTATCTTATCCTGTAATTCATCTATATCCTCTTTTATTACTGATTTACTTATATTTCCTGCCTCATCTGAAATATCATTCAGCAACTGAATAAGATCATTTGATGAAGTTACTTCCAAAAATGGAACCACTTGTTCATTGACTATATCGTTAATTTCGGACCATACTTGCAGCCTCGCATCAACATCTTCGAATTTTTCTTCCTTTTTCTTGAGTTCAGTCACCTTTTCCCAAAGAGTTCCATATGCCTCATACATTTTATCCGTCTGCTTTACTTTTGCTTCACTATACTGATTAATCAGATCCAGACAATCGGATATGTCACAATAGACCTGAGCGATCGGATAAGATTTCACGCATTCTTTAAACCAGTTTTTTGCACTGGAATAACGATCTCTGTTTACATTCACGTCATAATAAAAGAGGAATGAATTTCCTATCTCATAGCAGACTTTTTCGTATCCTTCAGGATTCTTTTCTTTCAATTCTTTCAGAACATCCTTCTTTTTTGAAAATCCCTGTCGGTCTTTCTCTTCCACCCCCATTTGCAGGGTCAGCATTTGCTGAGCTTCTTCTTTCGACAGGACAAAATCCTGTATCATTGCATCATTCATTTGTAAATATGCATCCGTTCTTTCCGGATCCGTCAGGATTGCATTACAATAATCCTGATAACTTTCTGCAGATTTTAAAATATAATCATAATTTTCTGTTCTCTTATTTTCCGCACTGAAATATCCCCAGGCAGAAACTGTACTGCAAAGAACTGTTAAAATACTGGTTGTCAAAAATGCTCCCAATTTTTTCTTTTGCTTTTTTCTGAATTTATCATCAATTTCATTATAATGTTCCAGTGCATACATCAACTCAGCACAGGATTGATAACGATCCTTCGGATCTCGTTGCGTACACTTCAGGATAATCCGCTCCAATCCACTGGATAAAGATGGATTGATTTCTCTGATCGGACTAATTTTATATGGTGGTTCACATGGATTTTTTCCTGTCACCAGATGATATAATGTCGCTCCCAGACAATAGATGTCTGTTCTTGCATCTGTCTGACCCATTCCACCAAACTGTTCTGGAGCAGCGTACCCAACCGTTCCAAGACAAGTTGTATCTGCCAGATTTTTTTCTTTAAATTCTCTTGCCGTTCCAAAGTCAATAAGCGTCACATTCCCGTCCGGCTTAAGCATCACGTTTGCCGGCTTCATGTCCCGGTATATGATTGCCGGTGTTCTGGTATGCAGATAACCAAGCACATCACAAAGCTGCTTTGCCCACTCAATCACATGTTCCTGCGGCTGCGCTCCATATTCTTCCAGCGCTCTGCTCAAAGGATTTCC
>OGQB01002552.1_pt1 | contig 13109 bp, 10 predicted proteins | sample 1553071 | NCBI WGS metagenome assembly OGQB01 (sample SAMEA2580284, study PRJEB22360) | human gut metagenome | biome: human gut; feature: human-associated habitat; material: faeces | place: Denmark | collected 2008/2010
AGCAGGAACTGGAAAGTCGGGGGAAGTCATATGTAGCGGCTGGGCGGTAGAATCCGGGATGGGCTGCGGCGGTTCCGGGTTGGCAGAGGGATAGCTTTCTGCGGTTTTCACAGATTCCGCGGATGCGGGATAGAGTGTGTTGGCGGATGATTGCGTGATCCTGTCTGCAGGAACGGTGTTTACCGTGTCAGTTGATGTGGATTCTGTGGAGACGGTGGATTCCGGGTTGGAATTTTGTGGATAAAGTTCGGAATTGCTGCTGAATTCTGTGGAAAGTTCATCGAACTGTGCTTTTGAAGCGTCTGATGATGGCAGGGACTGCGCAGGTACGGCGGGATCCAGAGGTTCGGGTGTTTCGGCAGTTTTCTCTTCGGTCGGTCTGGTACCATTGTCTGCGGATGTTTTGGGCTCCTGCGGGAGCGTGGGCGAGAAAAACTCCGGCTGAATCGGAAGATCGTCCCACTGGGTGGCGATGACGCCGGTCTGGCGGCAGAGCAGGATCAGACCGCCAAGCTCGTCGAGCGTGACATCCGTCTGCCCAATGGCATCGGAGTGCGTGAAGAGTTTTCCACTCGTAGAAGAGCGCCCCGCAAGGAGATTTCCGAGCGGAATGCCGTACATCCGCCCTGACCGGCGGATAAAACCGTAGACCGTGACCGAGGTCTCCGGCGGAAGAGACGGCGGTTTGATCTGGAAGTCCATGCGGCAGAAGCCGTTCTGCGACTCCACGCGGACAAAGCCGCAGCATCCGCCCTTGCGGTTGTTCGGGTATTCGTATAGATAGGCAATGAAACGCCGGTAATCAGACATAAAAACCTCCTGCATAGAAGTAAAAAGAGTAGAAAAAGATACTGCGCTACAGTTCACGATATGCTGGAAGGACAGAAAATATACGCAGAGAAGAAAGGAAGTGCACAATGGAAGAAGAAACAAAGCTGGAAACGCCGGAGGAAAAAGCGCACCGGAAAGAACGGGAACGCTTCATGCGCCAGGCGATTACGCAGGCGAAGAAAGCGGAAAAGCTGATGGAAGTTCCGATCGGCTGTGTGATTGTGTACGAGGGAAAGGTGATTGCGCGGGGCTATAACCGCAGAAATACGGATAAAAACACGCTGTCCCACGCGGAACTGAATGCGATCCGGAAAGCAAGCAAAAAGCTCGGCGACTGGCGGCTGGAGGGCTGTACGTTGTATGTCACCCTGGAACCGTGCCAGATGTGCGCCGGTGCGATCGTACAGGCGAGAGTCAGCGAAGTCGTCATCGGCAGCATGAACCCGAAGGCGGGCTGCGCGGGATCGATCTTAAATATGCTGGAAATGCACGAGTTTAACCATCAGGTGAAGGTCGAGCGCGGCGTGCTGAAAGAAGAGTGCTCGGAGATGCTGAGTGCGTTTTTCCGGAGACTGCGGGTGGTGAAAAAGAAGAAAAAAGAAGAGAGGAAGAGGGCGGAAGAAGGGAAAGAATAAAAGAAGAGGCAGCATCGGGATGGGATGCTGCCTGAGGAAGATTATTTGTTTGAGTAAGTTGCACTTTCGAATATTTCCGTAAAAAATACAATCCCCGCATTTCCAGCAGAAACCATCGAAAAAATCATTGACGAATCCCGAAAAAAGCACTATAATATATGATGTATTTGACAAAATACGGAGAAGTACCCAAGAGGCTGAAGGGTCTGGCTTCGAACACCAGTAGGTCGGAAACGGCGCAAGGGTTCAAATCCCTTCTTCTCCGCTATGCAAAAAAGAGACAGCAAAAAGATTGAAAAATCGAAAAAGCTGTCTCTTTTTCTGTGAGAAATTATGAAATAGATGCAAAACAAAAGAAACAAAGACAGAAAAAGCATCGCCAGTTCACGAAAAGGGACCGATGCACAACAAAGCAAAATAAAAAGGAGAGACAATACATGGCGCAGTTACCACAGGAATTTCTGACCCGCATGCAGGACATGCTGGGCGATGAATTTGATGCATTTTTAACTTCCTACGACGCACCCCGCACAGCCGGGCTGCGTGTGAATACAAAAAAATGCCGGACCGAAGATTTCCCGCCGCTTGTTCCGGGAACGTGGAAGAAAATTCCGTGGATTCCAAACGGCTATTTCGTGCCGGACGGCATGCGCATGGGCCAGTCTCCACTGTATGCGGCAGGCGTCTTCTATCTGCAGGAGCCAAGCGCCATGACCCCGGCGTCCCGCCTCCCGATCGAACCGGGTGAGCGTGTGCTCGATCTCTGCGCCGCACCGGGCGGCAAGGCAACCGAGCTGAATGCGCGCCTGAAAGGAACCGGCCTTCTCGTCGCCAATGACATCAGCAACGCCCGCGCCAAAGCACTGCTGCGCAATCTGGAGCTGTTCGGAAGTGAAAACGTGCTTGTCACCAATGAGACACCGGCAGGCCTTGCAGACGTCTTCCCGGGCTTCTTCGATAAAATCCTCGTGGATGCACCGTGCTCCGGCGAGGGCATGTTCCGGAAAGATGAGGCAGTCATCGGCACCTGGACCCCGGAGCGGCCGGATTTCTTTGCGGAGCTGCAGCGCGAGATCACCTCGAATGCTGTCAAAATGCTGCGTCCGGGCGGCCTCATGATGTATTCGACGTGTACCTTCGCCCCGCAGGAGGACGAGGGAACCGTTTCTTTTCTTCTGGAAAACTTCCCGGAAATGGAACTGATCGAGATGGAAGGCTACGAAGGTTTTTCAAAAGGCAATCCAGTCTGGGGAAACGGCGATCCGGAGATCGAAAAGACCGTGCGCATCTGGCCGCATAAAATGAACGGCGAGGGCCATTACCTTGCCCTGTTCCGCAAAAAAGGCGAAGCCATTCCTTATGAGACAGAAGAAAAACCGATCGAAAAGAAAAACAAAAAACAGAAAAACCGGAAAAAAGACCGTGGAACGGAAGCACCGGGTCCGTCGAAAGCAGAAAAACAGATCCTTTCCGATTTCCTGTCCCGGATGACAGCACCGATCCCGGTGGAGGAACTGGAAGTCCGCGCCGGAAAAGTATACCATTCCCCGTCCCTGCCGGATGGCGTGCGGAATCTTCATTTCCTGCGGAACGGTCTGTATCTCGGTGAACTGAAAAAAGACCGTTTCGAGCCGTCACAGCCGTTTGCCGTGACACTCTCCGCGGACAAGTTCAAAGATTACATGAATTTAAAGGCAGATGACGAGCGTACCGAAAAATATCTTCACGGTGAGACAATTTCCGTAGAGCCGGGAGAGACCGCATCGCCGTCGGGCTGGAAGCTGGTCTGCGTCGATGGATTCGGCCTTGGATGGGGCAAACTGGTCAATGGAATCTTGAAAAATAAGTACCCTGTTGGATGGAGAAAGTAGAAAAATCATGCCAGTTTTTGCAGGAAAAACGTCGAAATATTACAAAGTTATTAACAGAAATTAAAAAAGACTTTCATTTCAGACATACTTGTGTTATAATGGCAAAGTACGGCGGGAAAAAAGGCCCATTTTCCGCAGTAACTTGGAGTGACAATCAGCAACAGAACGTAATAAGTATGAGGTGTACGACATGAAAAAAAAGAAATTATTCAGCCTGGTTTTGGCCACAGTGCTTACGGCAGCAACCGTTCTGCCATGCTATGGTGCCAGTACAAAGGAGAAAATTTCAAATGCTCAGGCAGAACAGGCTGCCGCACAGTCTCAGCTTGACAGCATACAGAGCAGGATTGACGAACTCAATTCCAAAAAGGGACAATCAGAAGAATATCTTTCCGAACTGAACCAGCAGCTGGACGATCTGCAGAACCGTCTGCAGGAGCTTCAGGATCAGTATGATGCGAAGCAGAACGAACTGGTACAGATTCAGGCAGATCTGGAAGATGCAAAAGCAAAAGAAGAAGAGCAGTACGAGGCGATGAAGCTCCGTATCCAGTATATGTATGAAAATTCCTCCGGAAACGGATACATGGCAATGCTCTTTTCTTCCAAAAGCATTTCAGAGCTGATCAGCCGGGCAGAATACATACAGAAAATTTCCGATTTCGACCGCGATCTTATGCAGGAGTATGAGGACACGGTAGACCAGGTAAAAGAAAAAGAAACACAGGTGCAGGAAGAGCAGGCAGCGATCGTAGAACTGCAGCAGCAGAGCAGCGATCAGCAGGAAGCCATCCAGGAGCTGTACGCAGCAGCTTATCAGGAACTCCGTACCTACTCCGCAGAGCTGGACGATGCAAAATCCAGCGAGAGTGCACTGGTAGATGAAATCAACAGCAAAGCAGATGCAATCAACGACCTGATCCGTCAGGCGAAAGAAGAGGAGATTGCAGCGCAGAAGAAAGCAGAAGAGGAAGCAGCCGCAGCCGCACAGCAGGCTGCTGCAGAAGCTGAGGCAGAGGCCGCCAGAAAACAGGCAGCCGAGGCAGAGGCCGCAAGAGCCGCAGCCGCAGAAGCAGCAAATGCCGCAGCGAAAGCAGATACCGATACAAGCAGCAGCTCCGGAAGCAGTTCTTCGGACAGCAGCGCATCCTCCACGACAACGGAGAGTCCATCCGCGTCAGATACTTCCAGCAGCTCCTCCAGCGGAACATACCTTGGAAGATTTAAACTGACAGGCTATTGCTCCTGTTCCATCTGTACCGGACAGTGGTCCGGCGGATCCACCGCGAGCGGAACCACACCGACCGCAGGAAGAACGATCGCCATGGGCGGTGTACCATTCGGAACGAAACTGATGATCAACGGCCAGGTTTACACGGTAGAAGACCGCGGAACCGCTTACGGCCACGTAGACATCTTCTGCAGCAGCCATTCCGAGGCGCTGAGCTTCGGCGTGCAGTATGCAGATGTATATCAGCTGAGCTGAGAAACAAAGATAAGAGATATGCCGGAACAGAACTTCCGGCATATCTCTTTTTTTGACTTTCTCAGAAACTGTCATTCTAAAAGAACACCAAAAAGGCCGCAAACCCGTGTAAAATGTACCTTTTGAAGCAATAATAAAAAAAATTAAAAAAATTTCAAAAAAGGTGTTGACATTCCTATAGACATCATATATAATAGCTATTGTTGACGGACGAGAGTTCAGAAAACAAATAAAATCGAAGCGTGGCTCAGTTTGGTAGAGCGCTGCGTTCGGGACGCAGAGGTCGTGGGTTCGAATCCCGTCGCTTCGACTGGAATGAAAATGCCGAAAGCCTTGACAATCAAGAGCTTCGGCATTTTTTCGTATGTCAGAAAGAGAACAGGAAAAAATATCTGGTCACGAATTTAGTCACGAATTTTTCAGACCGATAGGAAAAGAGTACACGAGGAGGAAATTTTTGTGAAAGCATTATTTTTTGATATTGATGGAACGTTACTGAGTGAGATTACAAAAGAAATTCCGCAGAGCGCGCTCGATGCATTGAAAAAGACAGCGGAAAAAGGAAATCTTACGTTTATTAATACCGGCCGCACCTGGTCGGAGCTGCCCGAGGAGCTGAAAAAGCTTCCGTTTTCCGGATTTCTGTGCGGCTGCGGGACCTATCTGCGCCGGGACGGCGAAATCCTGATGCATCAGACGATTCCGAAAAAGCGCTGTGAGGAAATCCCGGTTATTTTAAAAGAGTGCAGGATCGGCATGATCCTGGAGGGAACAGATAATGTTTATTTCCCCTCGGAGGTATCCCGTTTTCAGGAGGTCGAGCAGACGCGCGCCCATTTCGCTGCTGTCGGAATCGGACTCGCAGAGACAGCAGAGACAAAAGGAATCATCTACGATAAATTTTGCATCGTAACCGATGCACAGTCTGATATAGAACGTATGTACCGTGAGTTTGAGCAGGAGTTTGATATCATGGACCGTCGCGGCGGTGTATACGAACTCGTTCCGCACGGCTGCAGCAAAGGAACAGCTGTGGACTATGCGCTGAAACAGTTTCAGCTGGAGAAAGAAGATGCATACGTATTTGGCGACAGCAGCAACGACCTTACCATGTTCCGGTGCGGCGCACACACCATTGCGCTTGGAAAACATGATGAGGTTCTGGATCCGTACACAGAGTACGTAACCGATACCGTCGAGCGGGACGGCGTGGCAAAGGCGATGGAGCATTACGGATTGATCTGACAGAAAAACAGAAGAAAAGAAAGCGAAGGGGCGCATTTGAAAAGAAATTTTCAGGTGCGCCCCTTTGGTTGCAATTTTCTGAAAAAGGAAACAAGAAAATCAGCGTCTGAAAAGGTATGTGCATTGTAAAGTAAAAAATTTCGTGGTAATATAAAAATGAATTTTTGTGCATATTTGTAATGATACCAGGAGAAAGGTGATGAGCTTATTATCACGATCGCAAAGTGTATGAGAGCTGCCGTTGGACAGAACGGTCAGTGTTACAGAATCGGCGGTGATGAGTTCATGATTATCCTGAAAAACAAGACAGCCGAAGAAACAGAAGAGATCATAAGGCAAGTCAGAGCGGAGATTGAATTTGCCGATGAACAAAGTGACATTCCTATCTCTGTTGCAATGGGATACGCCTGGACAGATGCAGAGGAAAAGAATCTGCCGGAGCTGATCCATTGTGCTGACGAGAAGATGTATAAAGACAAAAAGAGGATAAAAGAAAATACATCTTCTGCATAAATGATAGTTTGGAAATGATAGAAATGTGCAATATATGATTACGAGGTGACGTATGAAATTACTGGTGACCGGAAATATCGGATATATTACAACAGAATTTATCGAGGAGGCTTTCCCTGAGTGTCAGATCCTTCTTCTTGGAGAGACTGAACAAAAGTCAAATCGCAATAAGAGCTTATCGGTATACCCGATGCCGAAGACGGAGGAAGAATTCAAAGACATTTTCAAGACGTATGAATTTGAGGGAGTGATTTATTTTTCTAATTATCTTACATTTCATGGGACGATGGAGGGTGAGATTGAGACTTTACACAAGCTATTACATTACTATAAGGGGAATCTGAATTCCAGGCTTCTGTATATTACAGGACCGGATAGTTTATATGAAGATACAACAGGAAAGACGCTGATGGTCCGCTCGGCAGAAGAGTTCTGCAGGCAATACGGCGAGCTGCATCAGATCGCTGTCAAGATTCTGCGTGTGCCGTATCTTTATTCCGGTACTTATGAGGAGGATTATTTTTTCAAGCTGTTCTCAACTGTGATCAATAAGAAGCAGATTACATTTGAAGAAGCACCGGCACAGGAGATGCATTTTCTCGCTTTGAGTGATCTTGGGGATTTATTATACAAGATTTTTGATAACTGGGGAGAGGGGAGCGCCTGTCTTCAGGTTCCGCAGGTATTTCATTTTACTTTTCAACAGTTCGGGGAGAGACTGGCACAGATGTTTCCGGCTGCAAACATTACCTATTTGTCAGATGTGCTGATCCGGGATGGGATATCTGATGACCACGTTCTGAGAAATGAATACGGCTGGTTTCCGAAGATTTCTCTTTTGGAGGATCTCACAGAAATTTATGAGGATTATTGTGAGAAAACGAACCATAAGACACGGAAGATCGATGTAGTAAAAACTTTTTTGAAAGTACATGATAAAATCGTGAAAATCGCGGAATTGCTGCTCACATTTTTTATTTTTGAAGCACTGAACCGGGTGGCGGGAAATCAGGTGCAGTTTCAGATGATCGATCTGAGGCTTGTTTACATCGTGCTGTTCAGCAGTCTGTACGGCATTAATTACGGGCTTGCTGCAGCGGGGCTGGAAACACTTTCATTGCTGGCAGCATATACGAAAACCGGGATCGGCTGGACGACACTTTTCTACGAACCTTCGAACTGGATTCCGTTTATCTTCTATTTTGCAGTCGGCGCGATCTGTGGTTACATCCGACTGAAAAACAGAGATAATATTCAATTCATGAAAGAGGAGAATAAACTGATCCTGGATAAATTTCTGTTTATGAGAGAAATGTATCAGGAGACGCTTTCTGATAAACGGCAGTACAAGAAGCAGATTCTGGGAAGCCGTGACAGCTTTGGTAAGATTTTTGATATTACGAAAAAACTGGATATCATTCTTCCGCAGGAGCTTTTTATTGAAACTCTGCATGTGATGGAATCAGTTCTTGAGAATCATACATTTGCGATTTATTCAGTTGGAAAGAATCAGAGCTATGGACGTCTTGCGATCGCATCCCAGGGAATGACAGATGTGTTGAAAAAATCCATTTGTCTGGATGATTATCTGGAAGCGAAAGAGACGATTGTGTCCGGAAAGGTGTGGGTAAACCGGAATTTCCTGGACGGCTATCCGATGTATATGAACGGGATTCACAAGGATGGAGAGCTCGTGATGCTGATTTTCATTCAGGAAGTGGGAAATGAACAGCTTTCTCTCTATTATCTGAATCTGTTCCAGATTCTCTGCGGTCTGGTAGAAACAGCACTTTTGCGCGCACTGGAATATCAGGAGGCAATCAAGAACAGGCAGTACGTGCAGGGTACACGTATATTGAAGCAGGAGTATTTTGAAGAACGGCTGTATTCCTTCCATTCTATGAGGGAGGAGAATCGGGCATCCTATGTGCTTTTGAAGCTGGAGTATCCGAAGATGACACTGGAAGAGGCAGACACAGCGCTACAGGCTTCGGTCCGTGAAAATGATGTCTGGGGGATTTCTGAAAAAGGAGAGCTCTTCCTCATTCTTTCACAGACGGACAGAAGTTCCTTGCCGATCATTCTTGCAAGACTGGAAAATGACGGCTTCGTCTGTCATGAGATCGATACCGTGGAGAATGCAAATACAGGAGAAAAATTATGATTCAGACAGTGCTTGGAGTATTCCTGATCCTGTTACATATTGTCTGCTGTGTGCTGGTCTGGCTGGGGATAAAGACACATCTGCTGAAGGTGAAAAAATATCTGATGGCACTTGTGATCTTCGTTCCTTTCTGGGGAACAGTGTGCGTGCTGCTTTTGCATTTGCAAATGCTGACCAGAAGAGACAATAGGATAGAACCGGGAGTGGAAAAGCTTCGTGTAAATGAAGAGATTTATAAAAATATTTTTCAGGCAGTTTTGGATACGGACAAAAAGATCGTTCCGTTAGAGGAAGCACTTTTGATTAACGAACCGAGAGTGCGCCGTGAACTGATCATGGATGTGTTAAATGATGATCCGGAAGAATATATGGATCTTCTGAAACAGGCCCGCATGAATGAAGATGTAGAGGTTGTCCATTATGCGATCACAGCCATGGTTGAACTTTCCAAGGAATATGATTTTCGTTTGCAGAAGATGGAGAAGCTGTATGCGGCATCACCGGACGATCCGGAGATCCTGGAGCAGTACTGTGATTTTATGGAAGAGTATCTGAATCAGGGGATTCTGGAAGCCCAGATGGAGAGAGAACAGAGGGAACGTTATATCCGTCTTTTAAGACAAAAGCTGAAGGTGAAAACGACGCTCTCCACATGTGTGCGTCTGTTCCAAAATCTGATGAAAACAGGAGATTATGTTCAGGCGGAAGAGATTCTAAGGCTGATGGATCAGAAATGGCATCGGAAAGAGGAGTTCTGGATTTTGAAGATCCGGTATCTGGCAGAACGAAAAAAGGGAGCGGAGTTGCAGCAGTGTTTAAGACAGATGAAAGAGGAGCAGATCTATCTGTCGTCTAAGAGTAAGGAGGCATTGGCTTTTTGGCTAGATTAAAATCATTGAGAACATTTCCATTTAAAAGTATGCTGGTGATCCTGGGTGTATTTCTGATGATCGCGGTCGTCCTTTTTGCTGAACGAAGTGGAATTCAATATGCTGAAAAAAACAGAAAAGTCGCATATCTCAGTCAGGAAGAAGTGGTTACGGAACAGATGGCTGCGAAATCACTGCCGAAGACCTGTCTGGTACTTCGTAACAGTGAAGATGAGGCGAGTGTGGCTGCATGGGAGCAGTTTCAACAAATTTTTAAAGATATGAAGGTTGGAACAGATGTGGTAGACCTGCAGAGTGCATCCTCTATTCCAGATTATCATGCTTATGAAACGGTTGTTGTATTACTGAGTGATGTAAGTACGTTGAAAGAGAATCTTATGGAACTGTGTGATTGGGTGTCAGAAGGTGGGAATGTACTTTTTGCCCTGACACTTCAGAAAACAGCGTATTCATCAGTGATTGAGCAGAAGCTTGGAATCATTTCTTCCGGATATGACAATACACTTGTAGACAGTATTTATTTTGAACCGGAATTTATGCTTGGCGGCGGACAGGCTTATGCAATCACGGATCCGTATGACTCTGCCTGGGCAGTGCAGCTGAGTGAGAATGCGAAGGTTTATGCGCATGTCAATGAAAAAAACGGTCAGCCTGTTATTTGGGAGAACCAATATGGAAAAGGGAAGTTTGTAGTAGACAACTTTGGACTGTATGAGAAAGCGGTGCGTGGATTCTATGCGGCTTCCTACAGTCTCCTTACTGATGTGGGGGTTTATCCGGTGATCAATGGATCAGCATTTTATCTGGATGACTTTCCAGCACCGGTTCCGGAGGGAGATGCTACTTATGTGAAGCGGGACTATGGAATGAGCATTAGTGATTTCTATATGGATGTGTGGTGGCCGGATATGCTGGAGCTTGCATCCAATCACAACATTCGCTATACCGGTGTGATTATTGAAAATTATGAGGATGTGACGGATGGAACGATTAAGAAACAGAAGGATACCAGACGTTTTCAGTATTTTGGAAATATGCTGCTTCATCAAGGTGGAGAACTCGGGTATCATGGATACAATCATCAGCCGTTGAGTCTTTCAAATGTGGATTATGGTGACGTGATTCCGTATGATACATGGAAAAATGAGGCGGCCATGAAAAAGGCTGTAAAAGAATTGATCCATTTTGGAGAGGATACATTTCCCAGTGTATCAATGTCAGTCTATGTACCGCCGTCCAATGTATTGTCAGCAGAAGGAAGAGAGATGCTCGCGAAAGATTTCCCGGAGATCCGGACGATCGCCAGTAATTATTTCACCGGTGAGTTTGCGTATGTGCAGGAATTTGAAGTTGCAAAGGATGGGATTGTAGAACAGCCGCGTATCATCTCCGGTGCAATTATCGATGATTATATGAAGATGGCGGCACTGTCGGAATTAAATATGCATTTTGTGAACAGTCATTTTATTCATCCGGATGATCTTCTGGACGAAGACCGCGGTGCAGCGCTTGGCTGGGAAAAGATGAAGAGCAACCTCGCTGAATATATGGACTGGCTGGTGGATTCGGCACCGTCCTTGAGACAACTCACCGGTTCGGAACTATCCGGTGCGATCCAGCGTTATGGAGCGGTTACATTTACAAAGACAGTGACAGAGCAGTCTATAGAATTGAAGCTTAAAAACTTCTATGATGAAGCATATTTTATGGTGAGGATCAATGAAGGAACACCGGGTGAAGTTTCGGGAGGAAAACTTACACATCTGACAGGAAATCTCTATCTGCTTCAGGCAAAGGAACCAACAGTAACTATTGAGAAATTAGAAGATTGAAATACAAAGCGGTAACACGCGACAGATAAGGAGTTAATTGTGAGAATCTGTCTCATATTGGAGGGGTGTTATCCCTACATATTTGGAGGTGTATCCACCTGGATGCACCAGTATATCAATGAAATGAAAGAGCATGAGTTTGTTCTGTGGGTGATTGGGGCAAATGCGAAGGATAAAGGGAAATTTGTCTACGAGCTTCCGAAAAATGTTGTAGAAGTTCACGAGGTCTTTCTGGATGACGCCTTGCGGCTGAAGGATTCAGGAAAAATGCTTCATGCCTTTACAGAGGAAGAGACGAACAGCCTGAAAGAGCTGATGCTGTGTAGACGCCCGAATTGGGAAATCTTGTTTCGGCTCTATCATGACCAGAAGCTGAATCCTATGTCTTTTTTAAGAAGTGAGGAATTCCTGAATATATTGACGGAGTGCTGTATAAAAGATTATCCATATACTCCGTTTGCGGATGCATTTCACACAATGCGTTCTATGCTGCTTCCGGTCCTTTATCTAATGGGAAGTGAAGTGCCCAAGGCAGATGTCTATCATGCAATCTGTACAGGATATGGCGGACTTCTTGCATGCCTGGGCGGGTATGTTTATAAGAAGAAAGTGCTGCTGACAGAGCATGGAATATACACAAGAGAGCGTGAAGAAGAGATCATTCGTGCAAAATGGGTACAGCCGGCATTTAAAAAGCAGTGGATTTCTTTCTTCTATATGCTGTCGGATATTATTTATACGAGAGCGTTTCTAGTCTCAGCATTATTTACCAATGCCATGCATGCACAGATCCAGATGGGATGTGACAAGGAGAAATGTCGTGTCGTTGAGAACGGAATCAACTATGAAAGGCTTTCCCCTATTCCATTGAAAGAGGAAGACGGATGGGTTGACATCGGTGCGATCGTGCGTCTGGCACCGATCAAGGATATCAAGACGATGATCTATGCGTTTTATGAGCTTTGCACGACAAGAGAGCATGTGCGTCTCCACATTATGGGAGGCGTCGATGATGAGGAGTATGCGCAGGAGTGTTATGCGCTGGTCGATCAGCTTCATCTGGAAAATGTGATCTTTACAGGACGAGTGGATATCATCTCTTATATGGAGAAGCTGGACTTTACAATTTTGACGAGTATATCGGAAGGACAGCCGCTGTCTGTTTTAGAATCATTTGCTGCAAGGCGGCCTTGTGTGACTACAGATGTAGGATGCTGCAGGGAGCTTCTGAATGGTAATGAGGAGGATCGATACGGAACAGCAGGATATTGTGTTCCACCGATGTATCGAGAGGGGCTCGCGCAGGCAATGGATCAGATGTGCGCTTCCAGAGCTCGGAGACTCCGCATGGGGGAGAATGCACAGAAACGAGTGAAAGCATATTATCGAAAAGAAGAAATGATTGAAAAGTACCGGAAGATGTATCAGGAGGTGGAAGAGGCAGATGGCCGGAATCGGATTTGAGTTAAAAAAATTATTCCAGAAGCGCGGACTTGCAGCGACGGCAAAAGCGTATGGGTATGCAGGAGTGATCTGTACAGGTCCGATGCTGCTCGGTATCGTGCTGTTGGTAGGAATCGCTTTTATCGAGACTGTGAGAAAAAGTCTGTAAATAAGATTCTTCTATGATATGCAAGGGTGG
>OGQB01002554.1_pt1 | contig 13104 bp, 13 predicted proteins | sample 1553071 | NCBI WGS metagenome assembly OGQB01 (sample SAMEA2580284, study PRJEB22360) | human gut metagenome | biome: human gut; feature: human-associated habitat; material: faeces | place: Denmark | collected 2008/2010
CCCGGCTATATCCCACACCGCTGAAAGAGCGGTCAATAAAACATTTCAGGAGGAACGAAGCAATGAAAAATATCTATGAGATTCTGAAAGATTATGGCCTGGAAATCCCGGAAGAGAAAAAGGCAGATTTTGATAAGGCTTGGAAAGAAAATTACCGCACCAAAAACGAGTACGACAAAGCAGTGAACCAGCGGGATGAGTACAAGACTTCACTGGATACGGTAAACGAGAAGCTCAAGGAGTTTGACGGCGTGGATGTCGCAGACCTCAAAGGGCAGATCACAAAGCTCCAGGACGATCTGAAAACGCAGAAAGAGACGTATGACGCAAGGGAAGCGGAACGTGTGTTTACAGATTCCGTCAGATCTGCGATCAAGGAAGCAGGCGGCAGAAATGCAAAGGCGGTCATGGCACTGCTTGACATGGATTCCCTTAAGGCATCCAAAGACCAGAGTGCGGACATCAAGAAAGCACTGGATGCCGCAAAAGAGTCTGACGCTTATCTGTTTGGGTCAGATGAACCTTTCAAGAATCCGGTCGGACCGCCGGGCGGGAACGGCGGAACGGACTCGGCACTGGCTGCCATGAGGGCAGCAGCAGGTTTACCACCTGCGGAAAGCAAATAGAAAAGGAGAGATGAAACATGGCGAATACGATTGAATTAGCAAAAAACTATCTGGATATCATTGACGAGGTGTACAAAAGTGCATCTGTGACCGCAGATCTGACCAGTGATCCGAGCATGATGCGTGCCGGAGCAAATGTGAGCGAGATCTTATACCCACAGATCGAGGTCGGAGGACTGGGAAATTACGACCGCAATTCCGGTTATACTTCTGCGGCTGTATCACTGAAATGGGCAACTGCACGTTTCAATTATGACCGTGGTGCCAAACTGGAAGTAGATACGATGGACAACCAGGAGTCTATGAACCTGGCATTTACGAGGGCAGGAGCAGAGCTGCAGAGAACCAGGGTAGCACCGGAGGCAGATGCATTTACTTTTGCGACCATCTGCGGATTTGACGGCATCACAAAGAAAGCGGAGAACCTGGCGGATGCAGAAGCGTTCCTGAAAGCCCTGATCGAGGCAAAGAACGTGATGGATGAGGACGAAGTGCCGGAAGAGGGCAGGATCCTGTATGCGACCCCGACACTGATGAACGGGGTCATGGCACTGGACACAACGAAGTCCCGTGAGATCCTGAATGCATTCAACATCAAGAAGAAGGTGCCGCAGTCCAGATTCTATACCGCAATCCATCTGCTGGACGGAAAGAGCGAGGGTGAGGAAGCCGGCCATTACACAAGAGGCACGGCAGCTTACGAAAAGACGAAGGATTCTTCGGTGGTATCCGGGAAGACCTACTACACACAGAGCGGCAGCAGCTATGAAGCAGTCAAAAGCCCGGCAGCGGGAAGCATTTCCACCTACTACGAAAAAATTTCGGAAGAAGGCAAGGACATCAACTTCATGATCATCCATAAACCGGCGATCATCAAATTTGATAAACACGTTGCGAGCGACATCATCCCGGCAAGCCTGAACGCGAATGCAGACGGCGATATCCTGAAATACCGCAAGTATGGCCTGGTGGATTACTACCGCAACAAAGCGGCTGGCTTCTACGTGTCACACAAAGCCTGAGAGGGCGGGCCTATGACACAGTATACCGATTATGCATTCTATACAGGGCAGTATGGCGGTGGACTGACGGAAGAACAGTTCCGCAGGGTGATCGTGCCGGTGTCGGCACACATCCGGCGGATCACGTTCGACCGTGCAGACAGATCCATGGAAGAAGTGCAGCATGCCGCCTGTGCGTGCTGTGACCTTCTGTACGCAGACCAGGCAGCAAAGGCAGAACACCAGGGCAGGGAGGTCGCATCAGAAAACACAGACGGCTATTCTGTATCGTATGTGCAGGAACAGGGCGGCAAAACCGCCCAGGAGATACTGGCGGGCAAGATCTACCAGACGGCGGCGTTGTACCTGGAACCGACTGGCCTGTTGAATATGGGGGTGTATGACGATGCTGACCAACACTGACGCAACCCTCTACCACCGCCATTACAATCCGGCAACCCATCTGGATGAGTGGGGGAGTACATACATCCCGGCACTCTGGTGGTACGAGGCAGAACAGTCCAGCGTCACCACGGAAGGCAGGAAGACCGCGGACACTTTCACGGTCCGCATACCAGATATAACAGTCCAGATTGCGAAAGATGATTACCTGGTAAGAGGGCAGTGCAGCGTGCAGATGAAGACAGCGAAAGATCTGACCGGTACGGAGCATTTCAAAGTGTCGGCGGCAAACTACAACCGGTACGGAGGCAATCCGCACATCAAGGTGACAGGGGGTGCATGATGGCAGAGACCAGGAAAACGTTTCAGATCCGGCAGCCGCAGAACGTCCGCTACAGTGGTCATGGAAGCGGTGGAATGTTCACGGCAAGGATGGAATGGGATGCCTCCCTTGCGGCAAGGCTGAATGGCAACCTTGCAGAAGCACAAAAGTATGTGGATACGACGTGCATAACCCGTATGAAACCGGAAACGCCGTTCCGAATCGGTGTACTGAGAGAGGCGGCAAAACGTGATACGGTCACCGGTTCCGGTCTGATCGTCCAGTCCACACCGTATGCCAGAAGGCAGTACTACGAACACAAAAAGCAGTCCAAATGGTTCGAACGCATGAAGAACCGGCACAAGGACAGCATCCAGAAGGAGGCGGGTAAAATTGCATGCGGAAAGTAGCATCATCGAGAGCATCCGCACATTCTTCCTGACCTGTCCGTTTTTACATGACGGCCGGGTCAACGTGGATTACCTGGGCGAGGAGATGAGTTACTCCATCGACCCGCTCCCATGTGACCCGGTGATCCAGAAATATGTGGATGGCGGGAAAAAGAAACAGTACCAGTTTGCGGTCTGTTCCAAGGAAGTCTATGACGAGGACGCCAGGGTGAATATCGAGAACAGCGGCTTCTACCAGGAGCTTCAGGAGTGGCTGGAAGAGTCCTCGGACAATGTGGAACTTCCAGAACTGGCAAACGAAAAACAACATGCAACAGCAGTTGAAACCTTAAACAGCGGTTACTTGTACGATGCCGAGGCAAACTTGGCGACCTACCGTATCGAGTGCCGCTTAATTTATGAACAGGAGGCTTAAATTATGACAGGAAAAAATAATAAAACGAAATTAGTAAAGAGAACCGGCAGGGTGTCCTTCTACGGCGTTCCGGCAGGAAATGGGGAGGAACCAACGGAATACACCCGCATGGAGAAGTTCACGACATTATCAGAGTCCAAGAACCCGACCACCTATGAACGCCAGTACGTGGACAAGGATTCCAGCGACAGCGACGTGACCGGTTACGGCACCTCATGGTCCTATAACTTCGACATGCACGAGAACAACCCGATCCTGATGGACATCGCATCCGTGCACGATGACGAGCTGACCGGGGAGACCAGGAACATCGTGGTCGTGGACTTCTTCGACAAGGGCGAAGCGACCAAAGAGGATGAATTCGTGGCAAGAAAACGTGAGTTCTCCATCCTCCCGGATGCATCCGGTGACGGAACCGATGCACTGCAGTATTCCGGGTCGTTCGGCGTGAAGTCCGAACCGGTCAAGGGCTATGCCAAGGTTGCGGCAGACGGCAAGAGCTGCACGTTCCTGGAAAAGCCGACCGTAGGCTGATGACCTGTGAACCCATTATATGAACCACTGCCGAAAAGCGTTGAGGTTGGGGGCGTCCTGTACCCGGTCAAGACGGACTTCCGGGCAGTGCTGAAGCTGATCGGGGAAGTGAAGCAGGCAGGGGAGCCGGGCAGCCGGCTCTTTCTGATCCTGCGGTTATACAAAAAAGAGATTCCGCCGGACATCCAGGGGGCCGTCCAGGCAGTCACGGATTTCATTGCCGGCATCCGGTCAGCAGAAAAGGAAAAAGAGCGTGAAGGCAGTGGAAAGCAGACGTTCAGCTATGAGAAGGATGCACCGTATATCGTCAGCGATTTCCAGAACTATTACGGCATTGACCTTCTAGCCTGTAAATATCTGCACTGGCAGAAGTTCCAGATGCTGCTGGAAGGCCTGCCGGATGATTCCGGCACGAAAACCCGCATCGGCTACCGTTCGATCGATGCCGGAAAGATCAGGGACAAACAGGAACGCCAGCGGATCCAGAAGATCCAGCGGGCAATATCCCTGGAAGACGAGCGGGATGAGGAACAGATCGGTGACCTGTTCGCGGCTGCGATGTGGGGAGACTGATAAGAAGATGGGAGGCAGGAAATGGCAGACGGAACACTAAGATTTGACACTGAGATCGACGAGAGTGGATTTCAGAAAGGCTTAAAGCGGATCGAGCAGGCAGCGAAGGGTGCAACGCAGCAGACTGCCTCCGATGCACGGGATGCGGCAAAACAGGCAGAGCAGGCCGTTTCCCAGGCGACAGAGGAAGCAGGGAAAGAGGCAGAAAAAGCGGCAAAGCAGGTGGAAAATGCACTGGAAGATGTGCAGGACGCAGCAGAAGATGCGGCGGATGCGGTCACAGATGCGGCGGAAGATGCCGGGCAGGATGCCGCAGAGTCCGTGCAGGACGCTGTGGACAACATTGTGGAATCTGTGGAAGAAGCAGGCGAGAGTGCAGCGGAAGCGGTAGAGGATGCCATGTCGGACGTTGCGGACAGCGTTTCGGATGCGGCAAAAGACGTGGGAGACAGTGCCTCTGACATAGGCGACAGCATCGGGGACGGGTTCGAAGAAGGGACAGACCAGGCAAGTACAGCCATTGATGCCCTTGCACAGGCCCTGGTAGCTGCCGGGGTAACGGCATCCGTGAAGGCGATTACGGACGCACTCATGGGCTGCACGCAGGCAAGCATGGAGTTCGAAACGGCGATGGCCAAGGTTGGCACGATTGCAGATGAGTCGCAGAAGCCGCTTGGTGATATGCGAAACGAGATCCTGGCATTGTCCAGCGAGACCGGTAAGAGTGTCGGGGAACTGGCAGAAGCGACCTATCAGGCTATTTCAGCATCGGTAGCGACCGAGAGTGCAGTTGATTTTGTCGGCACAGCGAATAAGTTGGCTGTTGGTGGATTTTCCGACACCACGACCGCCGTGGACATCCTGACGACCGCCATCAATGCCTATGGCATGTCGGCGGATGATGCTTCGAAGATCTCAGACGTTCTGATCACAACGCAGAACTTAGGAAAAACATCCGTTGCACAGTTAGGTGCCAGCATGGGCATGGTCATCCCACTGGCGGCGGCGTACAACATGAACCTGGAAGACCTGGCAGCCAGCTACGCATTGCTGACCGCCAACGGTACACAGACCGCACAGGCAACGACCTACGTCAAGGCGGCACTGAATGAGCTTGGAAGCACAAGTTCCGTTGTTGGATCAACGCTCAAGAAGCAGACCGGCAAGACTTTCGCGGAATTGATGGCAGAGGGCAATTCACTTGGAGATGTGCTGCAGGTACTGGCCGACAGCGTGGACGGTGACACGACCGCATTCAACAACATGTGGTCGAGTTCCGACGCCGGCCTCGGTATGCTGTCCATCCTGAACAGCGGAACGTCCAAATACAACAGCCTGGTGCAGGCGATGGAAGGAAGCACCGGGGCGGCGACTACCGCATTTGAGAAGATGTCAGAAACCGGGGAATTTGCCCAGCAGCGTTTCCAGAACGCCACCGAGAACCTGAAGATAGCGATCGGGGATGAGCTTGCACCGGTGCTGATGGAACTCCAGCAGAGCGGGGCAGATGCGATGGAATGGGCAACGGAGTTTGTCAAGGAACACCCGGAAGTTGTGGCGGCAGTCACGGCACTGGCGGCAGCCCTTGCAGTGCTGGCAGCGGCACTGGTCGGTTTGCTGGTCGTTCAGCAGGTTACAACAGCATTTACGAAGTTTTCAGCAGCACTCCTTGCGAATCCAGTCGGTGCGGTGGCAGTAGCCCTTACAGCCCTTACAGCGGCGGCCGTTGCATTCGGTGCGGTCATGAAAGACCGGACATCGGAGTCAGTAAAGAACCGGAAGGCGATCGATCAGTGCAAGGATTCCTACGATGAGCTGAAAGACAGCATGGAAGAGCATGCGAAAGAGAGAAAAGAAAGCATCAAAAGTGCGAAAACAGAAGCGGCTACCTACCAGAACCTTGCGGACAAACTCTACGATCTGGCGGATAAAACAAATAAAACAGCCTCAGATAAAGCACAGATGAACACGATCGTCGACCAGCTCAACGGAGCCATGCCGGAGCTTGGACTTTCCATTGATGAAACAACCGGGGCACTGAACAGGGAGAAATCCGCAGTGGATGCCGTGATCGATTCCATGAAGCAGCAGGCACTTGCAAATGCTTATCAGGAACAGGCAAACAAGGCGGCTTCTGATCTGGCAGAGGCACAGATCCAGCTGTCAGAAGCGGAAGAAGTGCTCAACGACCTACGGTCACAGGCAGTAAAGAAAATCAATGAACATAACGCTGCAGTACAGGATGGCACGGAATCCGTGCAGGAAATGGCGAGCAGTTACGCAGCGGCCGGCGAACCGGTCGATAAATATGCATTGCAGCTGAACGCCCTGAACGGCCAGATAAAAGAACAGAAAGAAGTCGTTGCCGGCTTACAGGGGACAACTTCGGAAGCAGATGAAAGATACAACAAAATAGCGGAGAAAGCTTACGAGTATAAAACCGCTGTTGAAGAATCAAACCAGGGCGTATCAGACTCCGCAACAGAAATGTCTGACGAGGTCAAACAAGCCTACGAGGACATGAAAACGTCCATCCAGAACAGTCTGGAGGGTGCAACGGATGCGTTCAAGAAGTTTTCCGGAGGCGAAGAGATCGACAAAGACAAGATCATAGAGAATCTGGAAAGTCAGGCCAAAGGAGTAGAAGAGTGGGGACAAAACCTGAAAGCTCTTGCAGGTCGGGCAGGGGAGGGGATGACCAAAGAACTATATGATTACCTGGTCAAATTAGGACCCCAGAGTGCAAATCTGGTCAAATCCTTCACCCAGATGACAAGTGATGAATTACAAGATGCAGCAACGGCGTTTTCACAGGCTGGTGGTGAACTTTCAGAAGGCATTACGAGTGAACTGGCCACTGCATCTGCGAACTGGGAGAATGCAGGGCAGGAGATTGCCCAGAAGGCTGGCGAAGCCGGAGAGAAGAGTGGCAAGGAACATACGGAAAAGGCGAAAAGCGGGATCGAATCCGGCCAGAAGGAAGTCACGGAGGCGGCCAAGAAAGGCGGAGAGGAAGCCGGTAAAGTGTCGCAGAAAGCAACCGCGGAAGGAATCCAGCAGAATTCCGGGCAGGTGTCACAGGCGGCGAGCAGTTCCATCCGGAAAGCGGAAGACGCAGCACTGGGATATTACAACGGGTTCTATAACGTTGGTGCGAACCTGATGCGTGGAACCGTTGCCGGTATGACAGCCAATTCCCCGGCAGTCGAAGAAGCTGCAAGGGCAGCGGTCAGAAATGCAGTTACCGGGGCAAAAAAGGAAGGCAACATAAAATCCCCATCCCGTGTCATGCGTGACGAAGTCGGTGAGATGCTGGCGGCCGGTATGGCAGTCGGTATTGATGAAGGTAGCGGAGATGTTGAGAAGAGTGCCAGAAATCTCGCAAAAGTGTCTGTGGATGCCACCAAAAACGAACTGGGGATCCATTCCCCGTCCAAGGTTTTCAAGGACGAGATCGGTAAACACATCGTCGGAGGTGTGATCAAGGGCATTGAAGCCGAAGTCCCGAAGCTGAAAAAGACCATGAAAAAGATGTCCGAGGAAGCTGTCAAGGCAGCCGGTGAAGTGGATGCGGCAAAGGGCGGTTATTCCGATGCGGCGTCTGCGATCATGGAATCCATCACCAGCGGGCTTGATAAGCGGCAGGAGCTTCTGGTGTCGAAACTGGATAACAAGATTGACGGCTATGTGGATGCAGTTCTCAAGGAGTACGAAAAACAGGCCGAAGATATAAAGAAAAAGGCAGAAAGCAAGAAAAAAGAAGCAAGCAACACGAAGGACGCAACGCAGAAGAAAAAGCTTCAGGACGAAGCTAAGAAGCTCCAGGATGAAGCGAAACAGATCCAGAAGAACGCTAAAAAGATCAAGAACTATGCCAACAAATACACATCAACGTTCATGGATGCCCTGAAAGAAGGGACAGAGAAAGCTTACAGTAAGATCGAAGACGACTTGGACAAGAAGTTAGATGAGATCGCAGACAAGTACCAGAAAGCTTACGACAAGATCATCTCATTTCGGGACGACATGAAAAAGAAGATGTCAGAGCCGGCCAATATGTACGACCTGGACACCCAGCTGACACAAGTCGAGCGGTACCAGGAAGGTCTGAAAAAGCTCAAGGACAAGATACCGGAAAGCCTGATGGACCAGATCCTTGGCATGGACCTGAACGAGGCAGACAACTTCGTGGAGCACCTGAACGCAATGTCAGCGGAAGAACTGGCGGCGTACAAGGAGAAATGGGAACAGCTGCAGAGTTCGTCTAAAACCTTTTCGAAAGATTTCTTCGAACAGCGTCTGACAGATGTAAAAGCCGGATGGACGAAAGAAGTGGAAGAGGCAGCCAAAACCGCACAGGAAGCAGCCGAAGAAGCCGGAAAGAAGATCGCCAAGAGCCTGATCAAGAGTCTGAATGGCGAAAAAGAAACGCTGAAAAAATCCATGCGGGGCATTGCAAAGGATATGATCGAAGCGTTTAAAAAAGCGTTTGGGTTTGGAAAAGACGGCAAAAAAGCAGAAGGCAGCAAAACGACAGCAGAGGCAAAGGGCACTGGAACTGCAGTTTCGGGCAAGACATCAGCAAAGAAAAAGAAAACGACTGCCAAAAACAAAAAGGAAGAAAAAGAATGGCAGGTATACCGGGAAACAAAAGAATATGAAAAAGCCAGGAAGAAAATCGAGCAGGGCACCCAGGCGGAAATGCAGGCAGTCATGGCAGAAGTGGAAAGGATGCAGAACACAATTGCAAGCCTGGAATCCATGGGTGCAAGCCCGATGGTCAACGTGTCATCACCACAGATCAGCCTGGCAAATAATCAGCCGGTGCAGTTACAGGCTGAGATCCATACCACGGTCGACCTGGATGGAAGGACGGTGGGCAAGGCGGTCACACCATACGTCAATGAAAACATGAACACAATACGGAACCGGCAGAGGAGGGGAAGCTGATGGATGTACAGATCGGAAAGTATAAAATGGGCGATTTTGGGCTGAAACTGTTGGGTGTGGACCTTGGTACGCCGTCCGTCCGGAAAAGTACCGTGACCATCCCCGGCAGGAACGGTGCACTGGACTTGACGGAAGCCATTACCGGTTTCCCAGTGTACGACAATGCAACACATAAGCTGACGTTCGACTTCAAGGACGGGACTTACAGCACCTGGCTGTCAAAAGCCAGTGACATCCGCGGGAAACTGCACGGCAGGCGGCTCCCGGTCATCTTCGGGGATGACGGCTATTATTACGATGCCAGGGTAAGCGTGGACAGCAGCAAGCTCAACCAGCATTACAGCCAGATCGTGGTCACACTGGATGCGGAGCCGTACAAGCTGGCACGGAAAACGTCACTGGATGACTGGGAATGGGACAGATTCAATTTTGAAACGGATATCATCAGAGACTATAAAAACATCCCGGTACCGGGTGAAATCACGGTCGTAGGGGATGTGATGCCGACGGGGTGTGTTTTTGAAGCTTCGGCGGCGGTCACAGTGACATATGACGGAAAAAGCTACCAGATCCCAAAAGGGCACAGTACGGTGCCTGATATCCTGATCACAGAGGGCATCCATACCATGCAGTTTAAAGGGGATGGCGGCACGGTTTCCGTAGAATACAGAGGGGGCAGGTTCTAATGTATAAGATCACGCTGGATGGTTCCTACCTGTACCATCCGTGGATAAGAGGCCGCTGCATTACGGAAGGGGCACTGACTCAGGAAGTCAACAAAAACGGTTCCTGTGATGTCTCGATCGTCCTGGACCATCCGCTTGCGGCATCCGTCCTGCGGCGAAAGTCCATGCTGGAAGTAATCCGGTTCGACCTGACGGGCAGTGAGAAGACGATCTACCGGGGCGTTGTGATGAACACCGTCGAAGACAGGGATCTTGAGATGGAGATCCAGACAGAAGGCGACCTAGTATTTTTTCAGGACAGCATCATCCGTCCATTCCACAAGACCGGCACGGATGTACCGGGAAAGACAACGCCAGGAAATTATTTCAAGTGGCTGGTTAAGAAGCACAACGAACAGGTGGATGATTTCAAGCAGTTCCTGATCGGTCAGGTGACTATTACCGGGGAAGCGGCAGATCGGGAGCGGAACGATTACAGCACCACGAGGGACATAATGGATGAACTCGTCGCAGAAAGCGGCGGGTATATCCGAACACGAACCGTCGGCGGTGTGCACTATATTGATTACCTGGCAGAATATGAACAGGCAGGCGGCCAGGATATACGGCAGGGGCAGAACATAATTGATGTTACCAAGAACGTCAAGACGGATGAACTTGCAACACGTCTGATCCCGCTCGGGGCATCGACGTCAAACAACGAATGGCCGGTCACGATCGCAAATGTAAACGGTGGCAAGGATTACCTGGAAGACGCGGCAGCCGTCAAAGAATACGGCATCATCACAAAGACTGTGGAATTTTCCGAGATTCAGGATCCGGCAAAGCTGAAAGAAGAGGGCGAAAAGGCTTTCAAAAAGATTAACGGGGCAAGCCTGGTGACAGAGTTGTCTGCGGTTGATCTGGCAGATGCCGGTTATGATGTTCAGATGCTGCGGATCGGTGAGAAAGTTTCGTGTGCAGCACCCACGTACAACATACAACAACAGCTGCAGATCACCAGGAAAGTGACCGACCTGCTGAAACCGGCAAACAGCAAGGTCACACTTGGCGGTACAACACTGACCTACACACAGCGTCAGCTACAGGCAGGGCAGGGGCGTGTGAAGTACACAACAGTAACAGCGATAACGAATGGGCAGATTGATGAGATCTGCATTTACAGCTAAAAGAAAGGAAGAAAAACATTATGGCAAATTTTTTGGATACAGCGGGATTAACTTATCTTTGGGGCAAGATCAAAACAGCATTATCAGGGAAGGTAGACAAAGTAAGCGGTAAAGGACTGTCTACGAACGACTATACGACAGCAGAGAAGAACAAACTGACAGGAATCGAAACCGGTGCGAACAAATATGTGCATCCGAGTTATACGGCGAAAACAAACGGACTATACAAAGTGACCGTGGATGCAGCCGGACACGTATCTGGTACGACACCAGTTACTAAGACAGATATCACAGGCTTAGGCATCCCGGCATCAACCACGACCTACTCTGACTTCAAGGGTGCAACAGCTAATGCGGCAGGTACACACGGACTGGTACCGGCACCGGCGAAAGGCGATACGGGTAAACTTCTGAGCGGTAAAGGAACATGGGAAGCCATGACAATGGCCTATACTGAGGAAGATTACACGCAAGCATCTGTTGGTCTCACTTTTGCAGGAAGTACCGTAAAAGCAAATATTCCAGTTGCAACTACTGGTAATATGGGTCTCATGCCTCCAGCGATGTTTTCAAAACTGAATGATTTGCCAACAGAGGCAGATTTATCTGGTATCTATGCGAAGAAATCCGACATTACAGGCGTGTATAAGTACAAGGGTTCCCTGGCAGATGCAACAAAACTGCCGACTACAGGGCAGGTTGCCGGTGACGTATACAACCTGGAAGCAGCATCTGACTACGGCCCGGCAGGTACCAACGTGGCGTGGGACGGCAAGGCATGGGATGCATTGGGCGGATTGTTTGTGGTCGATGCACTTACCAATGCCGAAATTGATGCAATCTGCGTGTAAAGTGAATTGATATAAGGAGGAAGGAACATGGCATATCTAGATAAGGCGGGGCTTACTGAGTTATGGAAGAAAGTGAAAAGTTATGTGGATGCCAATGGCGGAGGAACACCGACAACGATTACAGGAAATGCAGGAACAGCTACGACAACAGCAAAGACTGATGTGGCAGGATTGCCAGAAAGTACATCATATGTAGGATATTATGCAGACGTAGATGGAAACGGAACAGTAGATGGAGTAATATATGCAGATTTAGCGATAGGAGGAAGTGGAACATGGAATCCATCAGGAAATAGTTCGTTTAAAAATAATGGAAAATATACAATACCAAAGGGAAGTAACTTCAAGAAATATAAAGTAAGTAAGAGTGGATATTCGGGAGATTTTGGAACGAAAGATGTACTAACAGTATCAAACTCAAGTGGAAATGAGAGATTCTACGTAATGGCATTAGATGATGTGGATTCAAAATATCATTGTTGGTATGACGATGCATATGGAAATATGAACGATTATCAAACAGCAACATCAACAAGTTTTGGAAGTGGAAAACAGAATACAAAGAATATGATAGCAAAATGGAATAGCAGTGCATACGGTTCACAAAATGGGGATAGTAGTAATCCAGATATGTGGGGACTAAGTGCAGTACAAAGTGGAACATGGAATGGATCAAGTGGATGGTATGTACCATCAAGAGAAGAGTGGGCAGCATTCGGAGGCCAACTAGGAATTACGCAAAGTAATTATGGAAACAAAGGGCTTTCCAATTGGTATTGGTTGTCGTCGCAGAACTCTAATCGCGGCGCGTGGGTCGCTCGCTTCTACGACGGCTACATGGAAACCTACATTGTAAACGACACCAACTACGTCCGTCTCGGCGCGACTTTCTAATTGCATAGGAAATTTCAACCGAAATTTCCGGAGCAACAAGGTTAGGTTACCTTAGGCTGTGCATATTCGCGAGAGCGAAATGCACATCTGTGCGTCGAAAGCTTGCTTTCGTTAACGCACACCTTTCTTATTTGTAAAAATTAGAAAGTATGTAAAGATATTATGTCAATAAAATTGATTAACATAAATAAGGAGTTTACTATAATCCAAGAAAACAACTTGTAGTAGAGAAATTCTTTCTACTGCAGGTTGTTTATTTTACGTCATATTT
>OGQB01002555.1_pt1 | contig 13102 bp, 5 predicted proteins | sample 1553071 | NCBI WGS metagenome assembly OGQB01 (sample SAMEA2580284, study PRJEB22360) | human gut metagenome | biome: human gut; feature: human-associated habitat; material: faeces | place: Denmark | collected 2008/2010
GAGGCGGATGCGATCATCAATGTCGGAGTCAGTGGACCGGGCGTTGTTAAGACAGCTCTTGAAAAAGTGCGCGGCGAGAATTTTGAAGTGCTCTGCGAGACGATCAAAAAGACAGCGTTTAAAGTAACACGTGTCGGACAGCTTGTCGCACAGGAGGCATCAAGACTTTTAAATATTCCGTTTGGTATTGTTGATCTGTCCTTGGCACCAACACCGGCAATCGGTGACAGTGTGGCAGACATTCTCTGCGAGATCGGCTTAGAGTATGCAGGAGCACCGGGAACGACAGCAGCTTTGGCACTGTTAAATGATCAGGTGAAAAAGGGTGGTGTCATGGCATCTTCTTATGTCGGCGGTTTGAGTGGTGCATTCATTCCGGTCAGTGAAGATCAGGGAATGATCAATGCAGTTCAGGCTGGTGCCATCACGCTGGAAAAATTAGAGGCGATGACCTGTGTATGTTCCGTTGGCCTTGATATGATCGCAATTCCAGGTGATACGAAAGCAACTACGATCTCCGGTATGATCGCAGATGAGATGGCGCTCGGTATGATCAATCAGAAAACAACAGCAGTAAGAGTAATCCCTGTAATTGGAAAGGGAGTTGGAGAAATGGTAGAATTTGGTGGCTTATTAGGTTATGCACCAATTATGCCGGTTAACAATTTCTCATGTGATGCTTTTGTTAACAGAACAGGTAGAATACCTGCACCAATTCATAGTTTTAAAAATTAAAATTGATGGATTAAAATTATAGAATAAATTAAGGATTCAATTAATATACCTCTTGTTTCTAATTGTAATGTTGTTTTTTTATACGCTGATTGTGAGTTTGTTATAAAAATAGTATTAAGAAAAATTGGTAAAAGGTGATAATTCGTTTATAAGGGGTGGAAACTGGAGACTTGTTATTCGGGAATCTAAACGGGGGCAGTCTGTTTTATAGGTAAATGATAGGAGTACTGCTTGCCGTATATTCCTGCTGTAGGGTTTCGGTGAGTGATTTCAGGATATTCGTCCTTTTGTTTCATTCGGGCGTATGTTTCCGGATTTTCTCCCGTATGTTTTTCCAAAAAGATACGGACGAATTTTAAAAAAGATATGTATGGATTTTAACGAAGATATGTATGGATTTCCCGGGGGAGAATGATCTTTCCCGGATCAGAGTCGGTTTGCAATTCAGTGATACATTTAGGGTAAACATATATTAACTGCCAAAATTCTATTAAATACAAATTCTAAATGGTGTAATCTGGTATGTAGGTGCCTTATCTTATTTTGTGGATTCTGTATTTGTAATTTGTGTTTTTGTAATTGTAAAACAGAAAAATGTGTGTCTGTAAATCAGTTTGTTGTGATTGGACAGGTTTGTAAATTTGGTAAAAAAATGAAATTGAATTGTAAGGTCGTATTTATCCTGCTTTTTCTTCTATGAATTGTCCAGTAAGGAGAGTATTATTGTTAAGATATCGGCCCGTTCGTCCATACCCAATTTTTTCCGGATAGCCGTTTTCCGTTTGTGGATTGAATAGACACTTTGCCGGATGACAAAAGCGATTTCATCGGTTTTGAAACCACCTCGGATCAGACAACACAATTGAATTTCTTTTTCGTTCAGGGAAGGAAACTTATCCTTCAATTTTTGCTGGAAATTGTTGTATAAATAATTTATGGTGAAATAGAGTTCATCCCAGTTTAAATCGGTCTGTCCGATGTCTCCCAGAATTTCATTATACATTTTTAAAAATGCCTGATGCTTGTCATGGGGATAGCTTGAAATAAAAGCTAATTTTTTGGATACTTCCAATTTATTCAGCAACAGTTCTTTAAATTTATCCTGACATCGGTTTTGTTCTTGGCATAAATGCTGTAGAGTTTCGATCATTTGGCAGGCGTTCAGGTATTTTTCCCGTCTTTTTTTCAATAAGATACCGATATAAGTGGCTAGTAGTATAAAAAGTAAAGCCAGAACGAGGCTACCGTTGACCAATAGCATGCGCTGGCGGACCAGCCTGCGGTTTTCGCGTTGCCATTTCTTTTGGTGGTGGCGGTTGACGATATTGTCGATGCGTTCTTCGGTCTTGTTTAGTTGGTAATCTGTAATATAGGTCGTATATTTCTTATAATGATTTAATGCCGACTGATAGTCTTTCTTTAACTCGGCAATTTGGTATAGTTGTTTATAATATTGGGCTTGTAATTTTTCCGAATCGTCCGTTGACACGGATGCCTTTTTCAGATAATACCTGGCAGAATCCAGCTGCTGGCGATGTAGATAAATTTCACTTAAAAGGAGATAACCCTGTTTCTGAAACTCCGGATTCGGATCATATTTTAAGGCATTATGCGTGTAAAGAATTGCATTCGCTGTATTTTGTGTGTTCGAATAAGAAATACCGATCTGCAACATGAGGTAAGCCACATCTACCGAATCCTGTAAATTCAAAGCGTTTAGCTCGGCCTTTTTATAATATGTCCGGGCTGCTGCATATTGTCTGGTGTTGAGCAGACAGTCGCCCATTTCATAATTGCTGTATTTATTCTGGGGAGAGTGATATTCTATGGCTTTTTGGTAAGATTCGATACTCGCTTGTTGGTCACGGCGAAGTTTATATAGCTCTCCGAGGTGATAATGAATTTGAAATAAGAGCATACTGTCTTGTCGTGGTGCATTCTCTTTTGCTTCCGACAGGTTGATAGAGGCTTTTTCATAATAACCGTTCTTGCTGTCCATGATACCCGTAAATAAATAGGCCCACCCTGCTTTGGTTGAATCACCCTGTTGCTGAAAATATCGGGCTGTATTAGAAAGGGGAGGATATACCGAGATATCCTGATAGGCTTCGTAAGCAGCATGAACTTTTAATAAATATAGGTTGTGACGGGCATTCCGTTTTAATATTTTTTGGGAAATGGAATCCAGCAGCTTCAAAGCTTGTTGAGGGGAGGAATAAATCAATTGTGCAGCTTGATTCAGCATTCTTTCTGAAGGATATCGATTTCGGCAACTGCCCCAAAGGCTTGCAAAAATAAAGATGAACAGACAGCTTTTCATATTTGGTTCGAAAGGTTTGTATTCACTTTGCTAAGTTTACTTTTTTCAGTATGCTGATTGGCGAATCTGCAGTTCTGATAGATAGGTCAGTAGTTTCAGTTCCACCAATCAGCAGGGGGCCGATTTTTGAATAAGATGCTAATTACGAAAAGTCATAGATTCGACTTTTCGGGCAGTCTCGGTAATCGGGATAGCGCTCCTTTATTTGTTTGTATTGAAATAGTTGTCCAACAGTTCGAAAGCAACGGCAAAGGAGCTGACCTGATTACTCATGACCTGTTTTTCTGCTATTTTTAAATTTTCCTTTTGGCTTTGATAGAAATGGTTGCGTAATTGTTCGTCGATGGTTTCGTACATCCAGTATTTGGATTGTTCGGCACGGCGGACATCGAAATAACCGTTTTGTTGAGTTTCACTGCAATAGTGCAGGATATTTTCCCAAATAGCATCGATACCGGTGCGTTCATAAGCGGAACAAGTCATGACTTTGGGCATGACGCCGGATTCGTGGGGCGGGAAAAAGTGCAGGGCGGTCTGGAGCTGCGCTTTAGCTAGTTCTGCCCGTTGAATGTTGTTCCCGTCGGCTTTGTTGATAATGATGCTGTCGGCCATTTCCATGATTCCCCGTTTGATGCCCTGAAGCTCGTCTCCGGCTCCGGCAATTTGTACCAGCAGGAAAAAGTCGACCATCGAGTGTACGGCTGTTTCGCTTTGGCCTACACCGACCGTCTCGATGAGGATGATGTCGAAGCCGGCTGTTTCACAAAGGATCATGGCTTCGCGGGTTTTCCGGGCGACACCACCTAAGGAACCTGCTGACGGGGAAGGCCGAATGTAAGCATGAGGATCACAGGCAAGCTCTTCCATACGGGTCTTGTCGCCCAAAATACTCCCTTTGCTCCGCTCGCTGCTCGGGTCGATGGCCAGCACGGCCAATTTGCCTCCGTACTCCTGCAACACATGGATGCCGAATACGTCAATGCTTGTACTTTTCCCGGCACCGGGCACCCCGCTGATGCCCACGCGAATGGAACGCCCGGCATGGGGCAGGCATTTTTCTATCACTTCCTGCGCCACAGCCTGATGGGCGGGGTTCGTACTTTCTACCAACGTCACGGCCCGTCCGAGTATCGTCACGTCCCCTTTCAGGATGCCTTCCACATAATCCCCTGCCGACATCTGCCGATGCCGGTACCGGCCGCGCTTCAGGTACGGGTTCACAATCGAAGGTTGGGCTACGCCGCTGTTCACGGTCAGTCCCTTATATTCCGCACTGTTCTCAGGATGTTCCATAGCCGTCATCTTTATTGCTTCACGTTTACGGTAATAATCTCTTTCGAGCGGGCAGGGTCGTTCGTAATCAACAACACGCGCGGGCTGCTCTTCACTTTATTCAGATATTTAGCCAACACCGTGACTTTCAGCTTCGCCGTCTCACCCGGCTCGATATTCCGGTCGCTCAACCCCACAGCCAAAGCCTTATTGAAGACTTGCAAAGTCCGGATTTCGAGCGTACGCTTGCCCTTATTGCTCACAAGGACTGTCATCGACTTCTTACGCTTCCGTCCCAGTTCGCCCATGTCCAATGTGTCGGCGGAAAGCTCCATGTGAGGTGCCTGTTCCCTGTCTTTCGCCGACAAAGACGAAAAGTCGGGCAACAACACGGAAGAAACCGTAATCTCATTGTCCTCCGACACCTTGTCGCCCACCTTACGGGCCAAGTAGATGGAAGTCTGCGTCAACCCCATCTGGTGCAACTTCTCACTGTCCAGAGTGAGCATGATCTTGCCGATACGCCCGCCGCTCAACGTCTCCGGGAAATACTGTGCCGAAAGATAAGGCGGCAAGTGCATCAGATAAGGCTTGTAACTCTTCCGCCCCATATTGACGATTTGCAGTTCCACCATCGGATGATCTCCGCGGTTCACATTGTCAAATTCTATATTGTTGATATTCAATCGCACATTCCCCAAATCTATGGGAAAAGAACCTGAATAGTCGGACAACTTAGACACCACGCGCCCTTGTATATGCAAATAAACCGGCTCGTCCGAAGCATTGGTGTACACCTCAAGGTCTTTCTGGAAAACGCCCAGCATCTTGGCGTCATATACCGCTGTAATCGTACCTTCCGCTCCGGGGGCTATCAGCTCGCGCGTCCAGTCTACGGCCGTACAGCCGCATGAAGGGATGACTTCCGTGATACTCAACGGGTCAGTCCCCGTGTTACGCAACGTAAAGTTTACTTTAGAAGGCAGTTGAAACATAATCTCACCCATGTTGGCCACATCGCGGTCTACGGCAAGCCGGGGTTGTGCCCACACAACTCCCGCCAGTATCATTCCCCAAACGCTCAGGAAGGTTCTTTTTACAGACATATTCGTACTTTCATTTGGTACAAAGATAGTGAAAGGTGAGCGCAGAGACAAACGAAAACACAGTTTTCTGATTGGTCTATGCCGAACCGCATCCTATCTTCGTGAGAACAAAGATAAGAAAAACGGCCCCATCCCACAAGGAAGGAACCGTTTTTTTCAAGGTTTCACCGGAGCTAACGTACGCAAGGCGGCTTCCATGCGGCGCACCAGGTCGCGTTTGTTCGTATCGGGCGAATAAATAAACCCTTCCGTCACCAACAAACGCCCCTGCGCAGAGTCGGGATATGCCAACGACACGAAAGGACCGCCGAGCGCCCCTTTGCGCATCTCCCACAGACCGCGCATCTCATATACCTGACGCCCGTCGGCCAACAGAACCGACCGCTGCACCACCAACGGTTCGCCGTTTTCACGTGTGGTGGTCATCCAGTTCTCGGGTGTCGAACCGGGAATATTCCGCTTCATGACCGAATCACGCAGTTCTACCCACCGTTTGGTCAACAACATGCTGCTGTCCGCCAACGGAAGACTGTAGCACACATAGTTCATATCTTGTGTCTGACGGTCTGACGAAGCCCAGATAAACTGTTCCCCCTTTTTGACCTTAGCGATATCTGCCGGCACCTTCACCGTATAGCCGAAAAGTTCCCGCGACGCGTCGTCCACAATCTTGCTGTACTTTTTCTTCAAACGCGCTGCTTCCCACTGCATTTCCGAAGCAAGGAACAAATCGGTTATCTGCTCCCGATGGGTCATCAGAAAATGATTGAGCGAAGCTACGTCCCGAGCCTTGATGTTCACATAAGTCTGCGGCACGGCTTTCACATTATACGCCACTCCCATTTCCACTCCATCGGCTTGAGGGTCCTCACGTACTTCGATGATATTACGCATCGTGGAGTATTGCCCCGAATAATTTTCCGGAAAGATCCGTATCATCCGAAACATGGGTTCATGTTGCGACAAACCGGGCACACTGCCTTTCAACACATCTTCCAACGAGTCACGGGCGCTCGTTTTCCAAAGCGAAGCATCTACAATCAACAACAACTCTCCGGGCAGTCCCTTAGACGCCCCCAACGGAGCTTTCTTTTCGCCACCGCCACAGGCGAAACACATACACGCCAGGCAAAGGGCTAAAATTCCTTGCCTCCAAAAACTTTTCTTCTTCATATTCATTTTATTTTAGGCGAGACACAAACGCGAATCCAATCCCGCAAATGACACAATCTGTTTCCATAACCGCCCTGCGAATCACTCACGAGCAGCCACGTACGCCGTCCGTCGGCCAGACGACTTCCTTCGCACAGCCCTTCGTAATTGGCCAGTTTCGGCCTGACCAGACGCATGCGGGTGGAAAAAGCCGCAACCGGTTCCTTTTTCAAAGCGTAGCCGGACACCCGTTCCGACGGGGTATTTTCCGGAAGTGCCGTTCCGGAACCGGGTACTACCTCATAAATCTTCATATCGGTACGGGCTTTCAACCGCCTCTTCGGGACATTGAATTCCCGTTCCATCACCCACAAGCGTCCGCCTTCCTGCGGCCAGATCGCGACCACCCCGAAAGCATACTGTTTTCCTTTGGCCTCCGATTCGGGCATATCCAACGGATAAGCATACGACGCACGCGGCAGCCCGTCACGCCCGAAACTCTGCAAACGAAGGCAAACGCCATGTCCTGCACCGGGTTCCGCAACCCTGCCGTCGGTTTTCAAAGCATTCTCGGTCACGGTCCAGAAAAGTCCGGACGCACGGTCGTAACCCAAAGCTTCGAAACCATAATTCGGCGTAATGGCCGACCGTCCCAAAAACGAAGGAACAGCCAATTCCCGATGTGCCGGTGCGCCGTCCGTCCGATAGGCCACAATACGTTGGTCGGCTTCTCCGCTTACCCACACCAAAGAATCTTCCGGCACGAAAGCCACACCCTCCGCATCCCTACCGCTTTTCAATGCGGAATCCGTTCCACGGAATCCTTCATTCACCACCTCGGTCACCTGTCCCGTCCGCTCATCCTGCCGGATACGGAACACAAAGAATCCGTCTTGCGCCTCCTTGTCGCTCACCACGGCATAGCGCCCGTCTCCTATCGGCGTTATCCCACTGTAATTCCCCGGCGGAATGTTCCACCGTCCCAAATCTTTCGGTTTCAAGAGTTCCACTTGCTGAGCTTTCGCATATCCTGCGGAGAGCCACAGCATCCCCATACCGAGTGTTATATTCAATATATACTTCATTCGCTCACCTCCAATACCGTTCCTGCCCCGTATGCACTGAACTCGGGTGCATACACTCCATTCAACTTCACGGCACCGAGGGCATAGCGTCCGGCACGTTCCACGTAGCATTCCGCCTCTATCACGTAAGTTCCCTTGGGCAAACGCTCGAAAAAGTAGTTCGTCGAAGCGTCCTTCACTTCCTTATAATACCCCAAACCATTACGGTATTCATAGCCCGAACGGGATTCCACAGGTTCCAAACAAGCCGCGCGTCCCGCCTTCAGACGGACGTACTCATAGTCGCGATCGGACGTGAGCACGTAACGGAGCCTCACGCGGTCGCCTACCCGGGGATGTTCATTGTCCACTTCTTGGCGGATGCGAAGACCCGAAGCGGACGATTCCACCTCATCCAAAGGCAACTGAAAACAAGCGTACGCGACCCCCCACGACGAAGGACGTTCTTCTGTCTTCGTCACAGCCAAAGCACCAGCTCCTTTCTTCAGGTCGTCTCCTCCTACAGATACCGATACCGCGCCTAAACCGACCCAATCTCCCACCGAAGATACTGCATGAGCCAACTCCTTCCCTTGCGGAGAAAGTAAGCGAATGGCATCATACGCACGGAACGTCAAACCTTCCGGCTGTCCTTGCAACAAGGCATAAATGGCATCCACACTACCCGTAGAAGTTCCCCAATCCTGCAAACGCTTCTGAGCCAGCAGCCAACGGCAAAGCCCTTCTGTAACACAACTGTCCGGAATTTCCTCTGCGAGAAAAGCCTCCATCAACATCGTATGGACGGCTATCTTCCGCGCCGAACCGTAAAAGCCGTTAGACGGATATTCGATGTGCAATCCTTCGGCATCATCCACCAGATGTTCGCGAAGGGAAGTCATCAACAACTCGGCCTCTTCGGCCTTCCCCATACGCTGAAAGACTACGGCCGCCTCAGCCATCTCCGGCAAAGACATACGTTCCTCATCGCCCATCAGCCGCTTTTTATTAGAAGAAGCCGCCGGAAGACATTCCAAAAGATGCTCTCTCATGTAATCCATATCTTTCCGAGAGGATGACGTCAACCATCCCTCCGGGCAAAGCGTGGCCAGATACAGATAATCCAGCCAACGAGAACTGCCGTATGCATATACATTGTGTACACGCAGGTTCTCTTTGTCCCGTTGTACGTCTTCATGCGCCCGACCGAATAAATATTCCATCATTTGCCGTACATCCACATGCTCCGTCAGGACACTGTCGTTTTCTATGCCGGATGTACTACGCAACAGCGCACGTGCCACTCCGTAAGTCATATACATACTACCGGACATCCCGTTGAACCAACCGAAAGAACCGTCTTCCCGCTGTAGTTTGCCCAAACTCTCTGCAAATTGGCGGCGCAAATCACACTGTCGGTTACGGTCAAAAAGTTGCTGTAATTCCTGCATGAGCCGTGTTTCCCTCTTCGCACCTATCATCCAAGGAGTTTCGTCCGACACGACACCGGCCGGTTCTTCCGGCATGGAAAGAGAACCTTCCAATTCTTCGCCGCTTTCATACAGCCACAAGTCAACAGCATTCTTCAACTGCGGATAAAGCGAAGACAAACGAGTGGAAAGCGTGGAAGCATAATAGGCAGCACTTAAAGACTGCGCATCGTCTGTCGAAGGTTCCAGCACCGAAGGTAGTGCCGTAACAGCATACCACAAAGGATTGGCCGTATATTCCACTGTCAAGCTGTGCCGTGACGCATCCGAATGATGGTTTTGGAACAAACCATCGAGATGGATGACCGTATCTCCTGCGTGTGACACTACGAAAGGCAAAGTCTGCGTCAGCCATTCCTTGTCTTCCAAGACCGGAAGATAGCGTTGTTCTCCGTCGCTATGGCTGTCCGCTTCGAACAAAACGCGACAAGCCGACAGCGTCACGCCCTCCACGGGTACGTAAGTAAAAGTCACCACCGTATCAGCGGAGGCTGCCACCTCCAGCTTACGTGTCTTCTTCCACAATGTTTTCTCTGTAGCCGGGTCGAACACCTCCATCGTCACTTTGCCCTTGATAGTCTTTTGTGTCAGGTTATAAAGCGAGGCAGAAAGCGCGGCATGGTCTCCCATCCTTACGAAACGGGGCAAGTCAAGCCGGGCCATCACGTCCTTGGATGCCACCGCCTCGTCCGTAAACGTACCCGTCATCATATCTTTCGTATGAGCCAAAGCCATGAATTTCCATGTCGTCAGACTTTCCGGCAAGGTGAAACGTATCGTCACCTCTCCGTTCTCATCGGCCATCAAACGAGGATAAAAGAAAGCCGTCTCGTTCAGATTCCTACGGATCGGGATGCGCATTTCATCGTCTTCATCCTTCCCTTGTCCCTCAGACGGCATGAAACTTCCATCCTCCACACGGGCGGAACGCATCAAAGGGGCAGGACGAGGACTTTCTTCCAAACAATTATAAATTTGGGATTCCCGTTTCGTAATTCCCTGTACATCTTCCATCGCTTTTCTCCAATTCAGGAAATTCGCCCCAAAAGTATCGAAACACAATTTTTTGACGGTTGAGGTTTCTACCTTTTTCTGAGTCCTCAAAGAAAAATAATTCCCGTCGTAGTCATTAAAACTATAATATACCCATGACCCGCAATACTTATAAGGGACACTCCATTGATGCGGGAACTTACCCTCAAGAGACGCATCATAAAGTGTAGCCATCACTTGTGCGGATGCCGGTTGCCCGTCTGTTGTCACCACACGTAACCTCCAAGTTTCCCCCGTTCCCGGCTGTAAACCGTCACGGAAAGAAGTCCATTCCATACGCAACTGCTTTGACGGACGCCCGGCCTTCAAAGTTTGTCTATGCTTATACATGCTTCCGTCCTTGACGAAATAGAACACGGCTTCCATGACATCCCCATAGTCCAAGGCTTGCGGATAGGAAAACGTCAAGATAGTATCACTGATTGTATAAAGCGTATCAGCCAGAACCCGATCCTTATAAAGTAAGGTGTAAAACAAAGTCACGTCCTTTCCGGCACTCCCTACTTCAATCCGTCCGGGACATCCCGGGGCTATCGTATCCTCCACACAATCAAACCAATCCAAACTTCCATTTATCGGCCGTGTGTTCGTAGAGTCCAACAATACAAAATCCCGTGCACGCGCCCTCACGGTATCTTCCCCGGCCACGGCCTCCATCTGCAATCTGTACTCTCCGGATGCCAAGTCCCTCACTTCCGTCAAAGTCACCGGTACATTGGCTTGTATAGGACGCTCCATCCCAACCGTATCCAACCGTCCTTCCGGTCCATAACGGAAAAGATGATAAAATACCCGGGCCGTACGTGGGTGCTCCCCACCGTTAATTTCACGCAAGCCGACTTTAACGGAAGGCAATCTGTCACGATGCCAGTAATATGACCCTACAGAAAAACCTATTTGCATTTCGGTCGGTCCTGTGGGAACGTTTTTCGTAATGTTCTGTGTCTGTCCGTTCCTATCCGTCACGTATACATCCACAATCCTGTAACTTCCCCTTCCGGTTCGCCGACCCTCCCTATTAAGAGGCAAAGGCAGTACAAAACATCCCTCCGCATCCGTATACACCGTATCCAACGCAACCGGTTCTTTCTCGCTATAAGTCTGGGAATATACCCAATTCCTCGATGACGAAGTTGCCGTGACCCGGGCATCACGAACCGGAACTCCCATAAAATTCCGAGCTTTCCCCATCAGGAACACGGTATCCCCGAGTTCCTTTCTTTTATCCAACTTGACCTCGAAAGCAGGACGTTTGTATTCTTCCACATTGAAATAACATACATCATACATCCCGGTAATCCGATAGCATCCAGCCCGGCAAGACCGAGGTAAGACAAACTCCGTAGCCACCGTCCCCATTTCATCGCTCACCACTTCTTTCGTTGCCCACGTCTTACCCCGAGTATCCTCCAACCAGAGCTTGAACTTCCGCCGGGGCAACACCCGTTCTTCACCGTCGCCCATTATCATGCAAAGTCCTCCGACATATACGGTCTGTCCGGGGCGATATACCTCTCGGTCCGTATACAACGCGCCGTCCTCTTCCGGTTGGCATCTATCGTTGTACCTATATTCCCAACCACATTCTTCTGCAAAAAGATAACGGTCTTCCCCCTTGGCCACATGAAGTTTCATCTCGTCCAAAGAACGCTTTTCCTTCACCGGAAAACGGATTACAAACGCACCGTCCGCAGCCGTCACACCCCGGGCTGTCAAACTGTCACGGACATACACCTCTACCTCTGCGTCCTCCACCGGCTTACCTGTCGTCTCGTCCATCACACGGCACTGCAAGCAACTGTCCGGCCAACCCAATGTCACGACCCGAAAACGAGTCACACAAATGGGATACAGCAGTCCCTCTTCCATTCCGGGCGTACCCTCCGGCCGCATACAAACCACATACAATCCCAGCCCGGGAGTTTCGACTTCCAGCGTATCCTTCAAATCTTCCCAAGGTTGGCCCTCCTTCAGTTTCACCTGTACAGACTTCACCAGACGACCGTTCCCCTTCACAAAATCCGCCAACACCTTACGTTCCTTCCATACATCAAGAGAGTCCTTCCGTACGGTTTCCGGAATCCTGAACCATTGTAAAGCGACAGTTTCCGTATTGCGATAATTAACCGTCCAACGATATGTCTTTCCGGGATACAGAATGTCACGCTTTGAAATGCTGACATAAGGAGCCTGCAAGGCATCCTTTCGTTCCCGCAACTTCTTGGCACGAGGATACGAAGCATATTTCTTCCAACCCTCTTCCGCCCATTCTATCTTCCGCTTGGCCGTGACACTCCAATCCATCCATTGCAAATAAACTTCGGCTGCCAAAGGCAAATCACCGAAACGATCGAGCAACCGACAATAGTCTCCATATCCCCTTTTGTCCAACTCCTTCCGTTCCCTTTCTTCCGAACTTGCTTCCCAAACAAAACGGTTGGTCTCCCCTACCATTTCATCGGACGACTGAGCCAAAGAGTCGAGCAACACCAGAAGCTCCGCTTCCCTGTTTCTCCGGCTACGATACTCTTGCAACATCTTCGCACAATACCCGGCCACAGCCTCACGGTCTTCTTTCGCTTTGTAGTCCTTCCGTGCCATTACAGCCCGTCGCCCGATGACGTTCAGCAGATCACCTCCGAAATAGGCAGCATGTTCCCCTTGCTCGATGAAAGGCAAATAGTCGGCAGCTTTCACCTCGGCCAACAATTCCGGATGAGACAGCGATAAGTCGAAGTTCGCATCCGAAGCATCTTTCCATTCTCCACTTGCCCATTCACGCATTCTTTCCGGTCCCTTGACTTTTTTAAGCCATACACTCCGGTTGCGACCTGCATTGTCCTTATACAAACCGGCCAATACGGAGGCCCACACCGCTCGCCGTACTTCATCCCGGGCGTCTCGTTTCAA
>OGQB01002560.1_pt1 | contig 13072 bp, 15 predicted proteins | sample 1553071 | NCBI WGS metagenome assembly OGQB01 (sample SAMEA2580284, study PRJEB22360) | human gut metagenome | biome: human gut; feature: human-associated habitat; material: faeces | place: Denmark | collected 2008/2010
CAAGAAATTATACTAACGTGTATTGGTAGAGCCATATAATGTAAAATATAAATTTAAAGATAATGAAACTAAAACTAAAGAAGAATTGAAAAAATTGTTTAATAGAAAGTTGCTAAATATTATTATGAAGTTAGAAAATCAAGAATTAGGATTAAATAATTCGTAATAATGATATATAATATACTTGTATTTATATTTGTTTGTAGTCATTCCAATGAATTGGAGGAAAGGCTATGATAGAAAAGGTAGGTGTATATTGTAGATTATCTGATGAGGATAGAGATAAAATAAATAAAACTGATGATAGTGATAGTATAATAAATCAAAGAAGTATGTGTTTAAAGTATGCCACACAAAATGGTTGGGATGTAGTAGATATATATTCAGATGATGACTTTTCAGGTGCTGGAACTTATAGACCGGATTTTGAAAGACTTATAAATGATTGTAAAAGTGGTAAGATTAATTTAGTTCTATGTAAATCACAATCAAGATTTTCAAGAGATATGGAAGTTATTGAAAGATATTTACATAATAAGTTTATTGAATGGGGAGTTAGATTTGTTAGTATTATTGATAATGCTGATACAAGCATTGAATCTAACAAGAAATCTAGACAAATAAATGGACTAATAAATGAATGGTATTTAGATGACTTATCACAAAACATTAGAAAGTCTTTAAAGAATAAAAGAGAAGATGGTCTATTTATGGGAAGCTTTGCTTCTTATGGATATGAAAGAGATTCAGAAGATTATCATAAATTAGTAGTTGATCCAGTAGCTGCTGAAGTAGTTAAAAAGATATTTAAAATGTATGCAAATGGATATGGTTATCACAGAATATGTGAATATCTAAACAATAATAATATTCCACCAAGATCTGTTTATAAAAGACAAAAAGGTAGTAAGTTTGTGTGCCATAGTTGTGATTATGATAAAGTAAGATGGAATCCTGATACAGTTGCTCAAATACTTAGAAATGAAGTTTATATTGGTAATTTAGTTCAAGGAAAGACAACTTATGTTAGTTATAAAAATCACAAAGAAAAAGCAGTTCCTAAAAAAGATTGGTGTAGAGTTGAAAATACGCACGAAGCAATTATTGATATAGATACTTGGAATAAAGTTCAGTCAATATTAGGAACACATACTAGAAATACAAAACATGGACAAATAAATTACTTTACTAGAAAAGTATATTGTAGTTGTTGTGGAAAAGCATTTATGAGAAATGTTTATAGTGTTAAAACTGAAAAGACTGGTAAAAGAGCATATCTACAATGTAAGGGTAATAAAAAGTTTCATATATGTCCTAACAACAAAGCAATTAGAATGGATAGTTTAGAAGAAATACTAATAAATGCTATAAATGATTTATTAGATAATTACTATGATAAGAATAATTTAAAAGAACTCTATAATCAAAGATGTGAACAAGATACAGACAATGCTAGAACAATAAAAGCACTAGAAAAAGAAAAAGAAGAATTAAATAAGAAGATAAGTAATAATAAAACTTATTATAGAAATCTTTTTGAAGAAAAAGTTAAAGGTGTTATTTCAGAAGATATGTTTCAGATGATGTCTAAAGATTATTTTAAAGAGATAGAAAATATGATGTCTAGAATTGAAGTTATAGATAATCAAATTAAAGAATTAAAAGTAGAAAAGAAAGAAAAGAATAATGCTGATAACATATTAAAGAAATATAAACACATTAAAGAACTTAATAAAACAATACTAGATGAGTTTATTGAGAAAGTATATATTGGAGAATATGATAAAGAAACAAAAACACGAGATATTGAAATAGAATGGAATTTTGAATTTTAGGAAGATAATAAATTTGGACTTATCCGACTCGCCGTCATGGTGGAAGTGATCCTGGAACTAGTGGAAATGGACTTGTTGAAAAGGAATACACTTTAAAATTTGCTGATTATTTAAATAGAAGATTTAATGAATTAGGAGCAAATTCTACGCTTGTTAGGAGTACTGATGAAACAGTAACTCCAACAGAAAGAGTTAACAGAATATTAAACGCATATGGTAATTCACCTGATGTACTTGTTATATCAAATCATTTAAATGCAGGTGGCTCATCAGGAGCAGAAGTTATATACGCTCTTAGGAATAATGATACACTATCAAAATTAATACTTGAAAATCTAAGTAAAGAAGGTCAATCTATAAGAAAGGCATATCAAAGAAGATTACCAAGTGATAATAGTAAGGATTATTATTTTATCCACAGAAATACAGGTGTAACAGAACCAATAATTATTGAATATGGATTCCTTGATAATAAGGGTGATGCAGAAAGAATAAAAAATAATTGGGAAAAATATGCTGAAGCAGTTGTAAAAGCAGTTGCTGAATATAAAAATATTCCATATGGTGAAAGTATTTCATCTACTACTTATACTGTGCAAAAAGGAGATACTTTATGGAATATTGCTAAAAAATTTAATACTAATGTAAATGAAATAAAAAGATTAAACAATTTAAAAAGTAATATCTTATATGTAGGTCAAACTTTAAGAGTACCAGAATATTATAAAGCAGAAGATACAAATATATCATATGTAGTTAAAAGAGGAGATAGTTTATATTCAATCGCAAGACAATATGGTGTTAATGTTAATGATTTAAAGAGAATTAATAATTTAACTAGTGATTTATTAAGTATTGGTCAAATTATAAATATACCATCTTCTACAACTATAGTAACACCTTCAGAAGATGATATAATTAATGAAGAAAATACTTATGTAGTCAAAAATGGAGATACACTATGGTCAATATCTAGAATATTTAATGTTAGTATAGATGATATAAAAAACAAAAATAATTTAACAAGTGATATATTGACTGTAGGAAGTATTCTTACTATTCCAACTGGAACTGAAACAGGTAATGATATTATAGTTTATACTGTTAAAAAAGGGGATAGTTTATGGAAACTTGCTAGAGATTATAACACAACAATAAATGATATTAAACAGTTAAATAACTTAAAATCAGATGTACTTAGAGTTGGTGATGAACTTCAAATAAAAAAGAATACCAATGTGTAAAAGCATTGGTATCTTTTAATTTTATTAATAATGAATGTTAATTATATGAATAGAGATTATTATAAGACAATATTTTATTTTACAAAATTAATTAGTTAGTGTTAAAATAATTTATAAGAAAGTTTGATATGGAGGTACACTATGGAATTACCAATTAAAGTTCAAGGAGTAATGCATTCTAAAGTTAATAATAAGATAGAATATTTAATAATTAAAAGATGTGAAAAAGATGGTGGCTTTTGGCAAGGTGTAACAGGTACATTAGAAGAAGGTGAAAAATTAAAAGATTGTTTAGTTAGAGAAATAGGCGAAGAATTAGGTATTACAAATATAAATAATATTTCTGATTTAAAACAAATATTTCAATGGCCTAAGAAAACAGGATTTGTAATTACAGAATATGTTTTTTCTGTTGAAATTGATAGAAATATAGATATTACATTATCAGAAGAGCACGTTGATTATAAATGGTGTGAATTTGATGAAGCATATAGAATGTTAGAAAAAGATAATAATAAAGATACATTAAAAATGATAAATAATGAGTTAGAAAATAAATAATAAATTAGAAAAAGAAATACCAATGTGTAAAAGCATTGGTATTTTTAGTATAAGTCTTTACAAACTCCTTTTTTAGGAACATAAAAACAATGATTTTTATATCTTCCACTATTTTTTTGATTAAACCATGTTGGTTTACATGAATTACCAGATCCTGGTGCATAAAACCAAAGTGCATTAGTCGCAGGATGAAAGTATTCACCATTTATTACTCTTTTAGCAAGATTTTTTTCTGCAGTACTTGATGAACTATAAAAAAGTGGACTATCTGTTCCAGAAAATCCTCCTGGATCTTGATATACCATTTGATAAATACTAGTTATATTTTTAAAATCTAAGCAATTTCCTATAACTCTATTTATTCCGACATTACCAACCATAAGCATTCCAAGATTACCTTCACCAGTAGCTTCTGCTCTCATAAGTCTAGCAAGTAAATCAAGTTCTTTTGTATTATATGCAACAATAGCCATAATAAACCCTCCCATATATTATATGCAAAAGAGTATCAAAATTAGTTGATAAAATAAAAAAAATATGATATTATTAATTTGTCTGATTTAGGGGATTAGTTAAATGGTATAATAGGAGTCTACAAAACTTTTGTTATAAAAGTTAAAAAGACTGATTTTACCTTATAACTACTGGGTTTATCAAATGTTATGTTTTGAACTGGTGGCACTTTTGGTGGCATAAGTATAAATTTGAAACATATCATTTCGAATTAAATTAGTTTATAAATGATAATAATATATCATTTTATAATATAAATTGTTTGCTCTTAATTGAGCATTTATAGGGGTATAATATAGTGGTAGTATGATGGTCTCCAAAACCATTCGCGAGGGTTCAAATCCTTCTACCCCTGCCAGAAAATCAATCGTTTTTAGACGATTTATATATATATGCTAGTAAGAAATCTTACTAGTATTTTTATTTTCTATTGAGACCATTATACACATAATTAATTTTTTTTGCAAACTGACTTGATTAATTTTTTCATGAGAGTTAACATCTCAAACGAGGTGATTTTAGTTGAGTAAATATGTTTATGAGAATCATGAAGTTGAAGAAGGATTATTTGTAACATTACAATTAATTGATGCTATCGACATGAAATATGGTTGTTGCTTTCCAGCTGATATTGAAAAGGATATTGAAAAATTGTCTAGGCACTTAGTTAAATATGTTGAAGGTGAAGACAAACATCCTAATGTAGATATTGAAAATACAAAACTTATACAGCAGTTTATATATAATAAGGATGATAATAAAATAGAATTAGAATAGATATAATTATTAGTAAATTATGTTATAATATTTATATTAAACAAATAGGTAAATAGTAATTTGTTAAATAGATTGGAGATGGAAATATGGCTTTTGATTTTAAGAAAGAATATAAAGAATTTTATATGCCTAAAAATAAACCAAGTATTGTTGAAATACCTAAAATGAATTATATTGCAGTAAGAGGAACAGGAAATCCAAATGAAGAAAATGGAGATTATCAAAATACAATAGGACTATTGTATGGAATAGCATATACAATAAAAATGAGTTATAAAGGAACTCATAAAATAGATGGGTTTTTTGAATATGTTGTTCCACCACTTGAAGGATTTTGGTGGCAAGATGGTATTAAAGGAACTATTGACTATAATAATAAAGGTGCAATGCACTTTATATCTATTATTAGGTTACCAGACTTTGTAACAAAAGCAGACTTTGATTGGGCTATTGAAGAAGCAACTAAAAAGAAAAAACAAGATTTTTCAAGAGTTGAGTTCTTAACTTATGATGAAGGTGTGTGTGTTCAGTGTATGCACATTGGAAGTTATGATGACGAGCCAACAACAGTTAATTTAATGCACGAGTTTGCAAAAGAAAACGGTTATGAATTAGATATAACAGATACAAGATTACACCACGAAATATATTTAAGCGATCCAAGAAAATGTGATATAAATAAATTAAAGACAGTTATAAGACACCCAATTAAGAAGTTAAAATAAAACACAAATTACAATTTAGTAATTAGTTAGGAAAATAGTAATTTGTAGAGGAGGTAATTATGAGAAAGACAATATTGATTATTTTAACATTGGGGATTATAGTTTTAGGAATTACAGGTTGTAGAAAAGATAAAGAAACTGGAACATATTATCCAAATGCTCTTGAAATGCAAAAGAATTTAGAAAAATTAGGTTATGCAGTATTAGTTGAAAATAATTCCGATGATAATTATATTGGAACACATCTTTATGCTACGAAAAATAATGAATATATAGAATTTTATTGGTTAGATAATAGTAAGTTTATTGATAACATTTCTGAAAAGTTAGAAACCAAATATAGTAATTATGAAAAATTTGTTAGTATAAAAGATGATAGCAAGTTTGGAACATTGATATTTTGTGGAACTGAATTAGCAGTTGATGACTCTGGAGTAAAAATAGTTGATGTAAAGGTTAAAGTAAAATAAAAATTACAATATATAGAGGAGAATAAATATGTTAATGCAAGAGCCAACTGAAGAAATGATAAAAGAATGGCAAGATATTTATAATAAAAGCAAAGATAATTTAAAGCCTAATAAAAAAGATAGTTTAGAAATAATAAAATACTTAAAAGAAAATTATTCAGTTGTAGAAATTGAAAATCCAGAGTTAGAAAAAGTGGTTTATGATAATATAGTTTTAAATGAATATTCAAATCAAAAATTATGTGGTAAAAATCCAATAATAAGATTATTTGAAATAACAGATAAAAATTTATATGAAAAACAAGATGATGTTTTCAAAGAAATTAAAATTATAGTTGGAATTGAATTAAATACTTCATATATTTTTGTTGAAGGAAGTAGTTATTTATATGATGAATTAACTGCATATACAGGTTTAGATGAATATGATATAAAAAATTATTTTCTCGTAGCACAATATATTAAGTATAAAGAGAAGTTTAATGTTTAGTACAAATTACAATTTATCTATTAGATTCGTGATTTAAGTAATATGTCGCAATAACCTGAGGATGAAAATCCTCTTTTATGTTGTATAATATAATTGTAAGAGACATACAAATAGTAATTTGAAAGGTGGTAATATAATGGATTATAATGAGAATGAAGAAGAAGCTATAAGAAAAGGGAAAATAATAGCTATCACAACTTTATCAGTAAATTATATTTATTGTTATAGGTGTTATTTCTATCGGATCTACTTTTAATGAAATAATTAAACACAAATACTATGTTTTAGAGATAAATAGTAATAACAAAGATGAAATTATATTCTTACTAGAAAATGAAGATAAAGAATATTGTGAATCAATATACAAAATAGAATATGAACAACTTTTTCCTAATGATAAGATAGCCAAAATATACTGTAAAAATGAAGAAAACATTGAGTTTGGTATTTATGACAACAAAATTAGTGAACTTGCAAATTATATTTTTAAAAATGGAGTTATCAAAAGAAGATAAATATGGTAATACTTATAACAGTAGGTTTTTGTTTATAAAAAGCAATAAAAAAAATAATAAATTACAATTTATAAAGCAAATCTTATACAAAAATCTGCTTTTTTGGTAGTATAATATTTATGTAATTTTAAAAAAGCAAATATTCTTTGCTCTAAAATATATAAATGTAAAGATACTTTGATAGATTCTTTAAAACTTTAATGATACATTTTAGATGGAAGGAGGAAACTTATGGAACTGGGGAAAAAAATAGTTAAAATCAGAAAGGATAATAATTTAACTCAGGAAGATTTTGCAGAAAAATATAGTGTTACTAGGCAAACAATATCTAGTTGGGAAAATAGTAAAAGTTACCCAGATCTTGATACACTTGTTAAAATAAGTGATGATTTTTCAATATCATTAGATGTATTATTAAAGGAGGATAAAAAAATGATTAAAAATATTTCGAAAAGTCAAAAAAATAGTAAAAAATATAAAGGAATATTGATTGTATTTAGTATAATAATTAGTATTGTTATGATAAGTTTTGGTGTTTATACATTAGTTTATAATAATACAAAAAATAGATTAGAATTACAATTTAATGAAACAATCAAAGCTAATAAATTCTATAAAAATGATGAAGGAACTTATTCGCTAGATTATAGTAATAATATAACATATAGTGTTCCAAACCAAAAAATGCCAGGTTTATTTGATTATTCTCTTCATTTTCATGCAAAATATTTATATTGTAGTATGGCATTAGAAGATGGAAATGTTTTATTAATAACTTGGATAGATAACAATTATTATGGAGCAGAATTATATGATGTTAAAACAAAAGATACAATAGTTGATACTGGACTATTAAGCAGTAAAAATGTAAATCAAATATCAATCATTAAGGAAAAGACAAATATTGATGAAAAAATATTAAAAAAAGTTATTGATAAGGGAAACGATTTATATAAGCAATTTTATGAGTAATACAAATTACAAGTATACTTTAAGATGTAAATAATTTAATATTTATATCTTATTTTTTTTACGTTAAATTATTTACCAAGAGTTTAAGTGAGAACAGCAAATTACAGAGGTCATAGAATCTAACAAATTGACAGTTCAGCTTTATTTCTATTATTAATTTAGTTTAAGATAGTGAGGTCAAAGAATCTATATAACAAGCTTGATGAAATAATGGTGGAAACAGAAGACTTAAATTCAAAAAGGAGTAAGTAATGAGAGCAGTATTAAGTGTAGATGTTGCAAAATGTAAAAGTATGGTAATGTTATCTACAGAATATGGAGAAGTATTAATTGAACCAAAAGAAATTAAACATAATTTAAAAGAATTTGATGAATTAAAAAATCAAATTAATAATTTTAAATTAGAAGATTTAACAATATTTATGGAATCAACAGGAATCTACCATTTGCCAGTAGAAAGGTATTTTAAAGAACAAGGTTTTAATACTTTGGTAATCAATAGTTTAACTACTAAAAACAATTATGATACTTTAAGAAAAACAAAAACGGATACTAAAGATTGTATGAGATTATCCAAGTTATTTTTTGTTAATGAAGTAGAATATCATGGTTTATCAAAGAAAGATTTATATGCTAATTTAAAAGCAATGACAAGACATGATTATTATTACAAAAGATTAGCAAATAAAATTAAAGAGGTTTCTCTTAATTTGCTATTTTATAACAGGAGTTTTAATATCCTCCAAAACTTTTGTTTGGAGTTCGATTCTCATCCCCTGCCATAAGTATAATTCGAACTAATGTGTTCGTTAACATAAGCTTGATATGAATTTATCAAGTTTTTTTGTTGTAGGAAAGGTTGTGATAGATATGTTAAATGTCGTTAAAGAAAAACTTGAATTAAGTCCTGATTTAAGAAAGAAAATAAATTGGGCAAGTAAATATACTTCCACATCTATTACTCTCGAGAAAGGCTCTCTAATTAAGCTAGAACCAACTAATATTGCTTATGTAGATCCTCACAAAGTAATTATTAATAATATTAAGTTCTTATTCTTCAATGGTGTTGATTGTTTCTATATTAATTCTTTAAATGATAAACATGAGTTTTCAAAACTTGAAACTATGTTTAAAAAGGCTAAGCTACTTGACTTTTAATATAGTCATGATATTATAAATAACCAATGGAAGAGGTATTCTCTAAGATTGGAGGTACATCTATGATTGAGTGCAAATTTAAAATTTATAATATTGATTATAATGAGGAGTCAGTAGTATTTAGACTTAACTAGATGCTATTGTCTCCTCTTTTTCGTTATCACGAAAGGAAATTATGAGAAAAGCTACTCAAAAAGAATTTGAAACAATCCAAGAAATGTTTAGTATAAATTATGTAAAAGTATTATTTAAACAGTTTCTTGAAGAAGGATTATTAACTAAAGGTGAATATGAATTATTAATAAAGAAATTAGATGAGGATATTAATAAGGTATTAGATAAGGGAGGTTTAATGTGGAAGAAAGAAAAATAGCAGGAATTTATATTCGTGTTTCAACTGAAGATCAAGCTCGTGAAGGTTTTAGTTTAGGAGAACAAGAAGAAAAGCTAAAACAATTATGTGAATACAAAGGTTATGAAATCTATAAAGTTTATTGTGATGCAGGTATATCTGCTAAAGATATGGATCATAGACCTAAGTTTCAAGAAATGCTACAAGATATGAGAGATGGTAGAATCAATTATATTGTTGCATATAAACTTGATAGAGTTACTCGTTCAGTTAGAGATTTAGAAGAACTAATAACTCAACTTGAAAAACATAATACTTATTTATTATGTGATAGAGATGATGTTAATACTTCAACTGCTAATGGTAGATTTTTTGTAAGAATGTTAACTGTCTTATCACAACTAGAAATTGAAATTGTATCAGAAAGAACTAAGTTTGGAATGGTTGGTGCAATTAAGCCTGGACATTTACCTGGTGTTAAACCATTAGGTTATAAAAATGATAGCACTAGAAGAACTATCATTGATCCAGCTACTGCTCCAATTATAAAAATAGTATTTGATTTATATTTACAAGGTAAAACTTATCTACAAATAGCTACTATATTTAATAATGAAAATATCTTAAATAAAAAATGGAGAGATTGTTATATTGAAAAGATTATTAATAATAAAGTATATATGGGAGATTGGGAACAATATAAATCTATTGGCAAAAAAGAAGGACTTGAGCCTATTATATATATGAATGTTGTTGAACCAATTGTTCCAAGATATATTTGGAAATAATGACAAGCACAAAAAGTTATTAATCAAAGAACTTATACAAGAGATAGAGTTTATACTTTCTTTCAAAAGATTAAATGTCCACATTGTGGAAGAATAATGAAATGCAAAGGTGCTGGTGGAAAGAAAAGAAAGTATGTTTATTATAATTGTGAAAAGTGTCATGAAAATATAAGAGAAACATATATTGAAGATGCATTTAGAGTTCTAGTTGCCGAATTAATTCAATTTGATAATGAGTACAATGATTTGTTCTTGCCACTATTTGCTGATAAAGAGATGTATGTTGATAAATCTGATATAGAAAAAGAAATAATTAGATTAAATAAACAGAAAGATATAATTAAAAAAGCATATATGTCTGAAGTAGTTGAACTAGATGATTTTAAAGAAGATTTAAAACTTATTAATCAAAAATTAGATACTTTAACTAAACAATTAGAAAATGAAAAAGATTTAAATAGTAGAAATAATTTTAGCCCAGAAAAAGGAATGGTTAAAAGAGATATAAATAGAATATTCTTAAATACTAGATATGATAATAAATTTTTCTTAGCTCAATGGGATATGAAAACTAAAGAAGAAAAACAAGAGTTCATTTCTAGATATATTGAATCTATGACTTTTAAAAAAGATAAAAATTGTAAACATGGAATTAGAATAGTTGATTTAAAATTAAAATCTATATTTAAAGAAAAAGTAAATAAATTATCTGAAATAGGTGCTAGTGAAATTCCAGTTTATCTAATTTCAAATGATAAACCTGTTAGAGTTAATATCGGATGTCCTTTAAAAGAATCTCAAATAAAAGAGTATTTAAATGAACTAAATAAATATCATGCAACTAATTTTTATATTCATCCAACATTTAACCATTCAATTGAAGATTTACCTGATGAAATCATTTTCAATATTAATGTAGATGAAAAAATATTTAGACTTATTCCTATTATTAAAGATATAGATAATCCTGAAAATGTATTCAATAAATTTAAGTTAGGAATAGTAACAACATCAATTAAATCATTTCCTTGTGTGGATTCTAATAAATAAAGTAAGAAGAATTGATTAAAAAAAGACAGTTCATTTTGAACTGCCATTATTAGTAATTAGTTACAAGCACTTCGATAGTTTTTAAAATATTACCTTCTTGTTTATGATAATTTGAATTATTATAATTTGAATCTATTATATGTACATTGTAATTATGTTCATTAATCCAAGCTTCTAGAATTGTATTCTTTTCACCTTTATGTTCTATAACATTTGATAAAGCAAACTTAACTCCACTTTTATCTAATATTGCTAAATAGTTTAATAAATCTATTTCGTCTTTATCTGTCCAACCACCATTTTCATTATAACTAGCTGTACCTAAGAAGTAAGGTGGATCACAATACACTAATGTATTGTCAGTTGTTTCTATGGCAAATTCTCTAAAGTCAGAATTAATAAATTCAATATTTTTAGTTTTAAGTTTAGTAATAAATGATTTTAAATTTTTTCTTATTGAATTATTGAAATCTCTTTTTCCAACTGGCATATTAAATTCACCATTTGAGTTAAATCTTATTTGGTTATTAAAACCATATATAACAAGTGTAAGAAATAAGAAATCCTTTTCTACTGAATCTTCCTTTTCTTTATTATAATCATTTCTTAATTTTATGTATCTTGATTTATTGTATTGGCCAAGTCCTTTATCGCTCGTGCAGTTATATAATTCATAACCATTTAATAATGAATTACTTAGGTTATATTTATCAATTATTTTTTCAAGTTTATCAATTATGTATCCATCTTCATACTTTTTGAATAAGTCCATTACTCTTATTATTTCTTTTTGCTTATCGACACATTTTATTCTTTTAGCATTAATATTAACACCTACATTACCACCACCAGAGAATAAATCTACAAATAAATCTAAATTATCTGGAAATATTGGTATTATTTGGTTAAGCAATTTATATTTTCCACCAGTATAGTTTAGCGGTGATTTTACTTTGTCAGTAATATTTTCAATAGTTGCTTTTTCTTTTACTTTTGTTGTTTTTCCTACTTTGCAAACAAATAATCTTTCTTTATGGTTATCAATATGTGTTTTACCAGTATTAAATTGATTAAAGTCAGTTTCATAAACTTTAACTTTTCCTTTTGCAGATAAAGCACTCATTATATCTTCATCACTAATTTTTGCTTGAGATCTTCCAGCACCTTTAGTTCCCATGTTGTTATATGAAACAATAATATATTTGGCATTTATATTTTCAATAAGATCTTTAAATGCTAATGGAGCAGAAACAGAACAATATTTACTTTTTATCCCATTTCGTTTCATTTTTTTAGCAACTCCAAATACTTCTTGTTTTTCCCATGTTGCTACATTTTCTAATAAATGATATGCATCTGAATATTGTCTTGAATTATATGGCGGATCTATATAGACTACATCAGCTTTAATATTTTTAACAAGTTCATTAGAATCTTCATTGAATACTTTATTATTTTTATTATTTGTAGTTGATTTTAAATTTAACATACATAGTTCTAATTTTTTATCTAATTCACCATTTTTTCTATATGCATCATAATGACCAACTGTATTAGCAATTTTATCCATAGCATATAATAATGAAGTAATTAAAATAGCACGTTCTCTAGTATTTATTTTA
>OGQB01002566.1_pt1 | contig 13021 bp, 9 predicted proteins | sample 1553071 | NCBI WGS metagenome assembly OGQB01 (sample SAMEA2580284, study PRJEB22360) | human gut metagenome | biome: human gut; feature: human-associated habitat; material: faeces | place: Denmark | collected 2008/2010
CATCCACTTATGAGCAAGCTCATGTGGATTTAGACCTTTTGACCCTGGCATCATATAAAGAATTTGCAGTTTTAACCTCACAGAAGCAGCGATATAATAATAGAAAGCTTTTGTGAGGTTTTTTGTATTGTTTGTAAAGATCAAAACATTTCACCGCAAAAAGATCGTGGCTGTTTTTGCACTGTGCATGGCGGCGATGCTTTTTCTGATTGGGCGGCTGGGGTATCTGATGCTGCTTCGGGCAGATTATTACAGCGAAAAAGCACAGGATCTCCATGAGAGGGAGCGAAGTATCAAAGCGGCCCGCGGAAAAATTCTGGACTGCAACGGAAAAGTGCTGGCAGATAATAAGACGGTATGTACGATTTCTGTGATCCACAGTCAGATCAAAGAGCCGGAAAAAGTGATCGATGTGCTGACAGAAGAACTGGGGCTGGAGCGTAACCAGGTCAAGAAACGCGTGGAAAAGAACAGTTCCATTGAGCGGATCAAAACGAATGTGGATAAACAGACAGGGGATAAAATAAGAGAATACGATCTGGCTGGCGTGAAAGTGGATGAAGACTATAAGAGAAATTATCCATATGGAAATCTGGCTTCCAAAGTGCTTGGATTTACCGGAAGTGACAATCAGGGGATCGTGGGACTGGAAGTCAAATATGAGAGCATCTTAAAAGGAACAGACGGGCAGATTCTGACCATGACGGATGCCAGAGGTGTGGAATTATCCGACACCGGAGAAGGAAGAAAAGAGCCGGTTTCCGGGAAAAATCTAATCTTAAGCTTGGATGCAAACCTGCAGGAGTATGCACAGCAGGCGGCTTACCAGGCACTGGAACAGAAACAGGCAGACAGCGTCTCCATTATTCTGATGCGGCCCGGGAACGGGGAGATCCTGGCGATGGTAAATGTACCGGAATACGATCTGAATGATCCGTTTAACCTGAAAAAAAGTACGAATGGCATGTCACAGCAGGAAATTCAGGATGAAAGAAACAAAATGTGGCGAAATGGCTGCATCAACGACACGTATGAGCCGGGTTCGACATTTAAGATCATAACGGCATCGGCAGCTCTGGAAGAGGGCGTTGTAACACCGGAAGATACTTTCAGCTGTCCCGGATTTCGGATTGTCGATGACAGGAGGATACGCTGCCATAAAACGACCGGTCATGGAAGTGAGACGTTTGTGCAGGGGGTCATGAATTCCTGCAATCCGGTTTTTATTGAAGTGGGACAGCGGCTGGGGACAGATGCTTTTTACAGGTATTTTCAGCAGTTCGGTCTGCTCGAAAAGACTGGGATTGATCTTCCGGGAGAGGCAGGGACGATCATGCATCAGAAAAAGGATATCGGTCCGGTGGAACTGGCAACGATCTCGTTTGGACAGTCCTTTCAGATCACGCCGATCCGTCTGGCGGCAACGGTGTGTTCCCTGATCAATGGCGGCCATCAGATCACGCCGCATTTTGGGGTGGAAGTGCGGGAAGATGACGGTACTTTGCTGGAAACACTTTCTTATAAGGAAGGAAAACAGATCGTATCGGAGCAGGTTTCCAAGACAATGAGGGCGATTCTCGAAAAAGTCGTTTCCGAAGGAGGCGGCAAAAAGGCCTATATCGAAGGATATCATATAGGAGGAAAGACAGCGACCTCCGAGACACTGCCGCGAAGTGCAAATAAATACATTTCCTCTTTTCTTGGATTTGTTCCGGCAGAAGATCCCAGGATCCTTGGAATCTGTATTATAAACAATCCGCAGGGCGTATATTATGGAGGAACGATCTGTGCCCCGGTCATGCGGATGGTTTTTGAAAATATTCTGCCTTATCTCGGAATCGAAAAAGAAGCTGCACAGGAAACGGATGCGGTCAGAACAATGGATCAAGTCGAATATTTGCTGTCTGCTGAATAAAACAGAAGGGGAGTCTTTTCCGACTAAGATAAAACAGTTGCGAAAAAAGAGGAAAAGTTTTATACTAGCATAGAGTTATGCGTCGCAGACAAGCGGCCTGACAACCAGAAAACGAGGCCGCCGTTATGCGGCAGCAGGAGGTAAATATGAAAATAAGTACAGAAGTAATCATTGCATTGCTGGCATCCTTTGCAATCAGTGTCGTCTTGAGTCCGATCATTATCCCATTCCTGAAAAGACTGAAGATCGGTCAGACGGAACGAACCGAAGGTGTACAGTCCCATCTTGAAAAAGCAGGCACGCCGACTATGGGAGGACTGATCATTCTGATCAGTGTGCTGGTCACCTCTCTTTTCTTTGTCCGCAGATATCCGAACATCATCCCGGTTCTGTTTCTGACACTGGGTTTTGGTATCATCGGATTTCTGGATGATTATCTGAAAGTTGTGCTTCGAAGATCCGACGGTCTGCTTCCGAAGCAGAAAATGCTCGGACAGATCATTGTTACGACCATTTTTCTGGCGTATATCCTGATCGTGGACAAAAGTTTCCTGACGATGAGGATCCCGTTCAGCGATCAGTATTTTGACTGCAAATGGATCACGGTTCCGCTGGTTTATCTGGCAGTGATCGGAACAGTCAACGGAGTCAACTTTACCGATGGACTTGACGGACTGGCAACAGGCGTTACGACAATGGTCGCTGTATTCTTTACTGCTGTATCCATCGGGCTTGGCGGCGGCATTGAGCCAATCACGGCAGCGGTTACCGGTGCACTGCTCGGATTTCTGTTATTTAACGTCTATCCGGCACAGGTATTTATGGGAGATACCGGATCTCTGGCACTTGGAGGATTTGTGGCAGGTGCAGCCTATGTGCTGAAAATGCCGTGGATCATCCTGGTTGTCGGACTGATCTATCTGGTGGAGGTACTCTCTGTTATGATCCAGGTCACCTACTTTAAGAAGACCGGCGGAAAACGATTCTTTAAGATGGCCCCGATCCATCATCATTTTGAGCTTTGTGGCTGGTCTGAGACCAGAGTTGTGGCAGTCTTTACCGTTGTGACAGCACTGTTGTGCTTGCTGGGACTCGTTCTGGTATCATAAACAGATATCAAGGTGGAGTATTAAGCCATAGCAAGACATCATAGCTTCAGGTTTTTAATTCTGACAGCATAGTATAAGATACGAACATCGAGGAGGAGAATAGAAGATGGATTTTAAAGATAAAAAGGTCCTGGTATTCGGAAGCGGCATCAGCGGCATCGGAGCCTGTGAGCTTCTGGAAAAAAGCGGTGCAACTGTAATTTTGTTTGATGGCAATGAAAAGCTTCACGAGGAAGCAATCCGCATGAAACTGCCTTCCGCAAGCAAGGCACAGATCCTGATCGGGCAGATCAGTGATGAGCAGTTAAAAGAGCTGGATCTTGTGGTATTAAGTCCTGGTGTACCGACAGATCTGCCGGTGGTAGAAAAAATGAAAGCAGCCGGCATCCGCATCTGGGGTGAAGTAGAGCTGGCATATGAAAACGCAAAAGGCGATGTTCTGGCGATCACCGGCACGAACGGAAAGACGACAACAACCAGCCTTTTAGGTGAAATCATGAAATGCTGGAAAGAGAGCGTTTATGTCGTTGGAAACATTGGAAATCCTTATACGCAGGCAGCTCCGAAGATGACAGAAGAGAGTGTGACCGTTGCGGAGATCAGCAGTTTTCAGCTGGAGACGATCGATCAGTTCCATCCAAAGGTAAGTGCGATCTTAAATATCACACCGGATCATCTGAACCGCCATCATACCATGGAAGAGTACATAAGAGTCAAAGAGCTCATCACCAAAAATCAGACATCCGAAGATACCTGTGTCCTCAACTACGAAGATCCGATCCTGCGTGCATTTGGAGAAAATCTTCAGATCAGGGTATTATTTTTCAGCAGTGAGCGTAAACTGAAACAGGGACTTTATCTGGAAGATGAGACGATCTGGTATGCAGATGAGAGTCAGAAACTTGCAATCTGCAAAACACAGGATTTAAATATTGTCGGCAAACATAACTACGAAAACGTAATGGCAGCAGCCGGCATGGCATTATCTTACGGCGTTCCGCTTGAAAAGATCCAGGAAGCAGTAAAAGCATTCCAGGCAGTAGAACACCGCATTGAGTTTGTGACAGAGAAAAGCGGTGTTGTTTATTACAACGATTCCAAAGGAACCAATCCGGATGCGGCGATCAAGGGCATCCAGGCGATGTCACGCCCGACTCTGCTGATCGGAGGCGGATATGACAAAGGCTCCGATTACACGGAATGGATTCAGTCTTTTGACGGCAAAGTAAAATATCTGGTACTGCTCGGTGTTACAAAAGAAAAAATTGCAGAAACAGCACGTAAGTGTGGATTTGATAACATCATCATGACAGAAAGCCTCGAAGAAGCCGTCAAAGTTTGTGCAGAAAATGCAGAAAGCGGCGATGCCGTACTTCTTTCACCGGCATGTGCGAGCTGGGATATGTTCCCAAGCTACGAAGTCCGCGGAAGAAGATTCAAAGAATTAGTAAGAAATTTATAATCCGGGAATGCAGGGAGTGATGCAATGAGAACAAAATCCGGCAGAGGAGATGTACTGCTGGTATGCATGGTGCTGTTTCTTGTTGTTTTTGGGCTGGCAGTGTTATACAGCACCGGTTCCTACAATGGGAGTGTCCGCTTCGGAGATGCTTTTTATTATATGAAAAAGCAGTTTTTTGCAGCGGCACTCGGGATGCTTGCCATGTACCTGATCAGCTGTATGGATTACCATATTTTTGAAAAATATGCCATCGCAGCCTATCTGATCTCCCTTGCATTATCCACCCTGGTATTATTTGCGGGCAATGCTTACAACGGTTCCAGAAGATGGCTCTCACTTGGTCCTCTTTCCTTTCAGCCGTCCGAGTTTGCCAAACTTGCCGTGATTCTGTTTCTGGCAAGAATGGTCGGAAGACAGAAGAAAAAAAGGAACAGTTTTCTGAACCTGGTGTTTGTGATTGCTCTGGTACTGCCGATCGTGGCACTGGTAGGGACGAACAACTTAAGTACGGCGATCATCATTCTCGGCATCGCAGTGATCGTAGTGTTTGTATCGGACAAAAGATATATGCAGTTTGTGTGGATCGCGGCGGCCGGAGCAGGCATGATGGCGTTGTTCCTTGGGATGGAGTCTTACCGCCTGGAGAGGATCGCCATCTGGAAGAATCCGGAGGCTTACGAAAAGGGCTATCAGACAATCCAGGGACTTTATGCGATCGGTTCCGGCGGACTGTTCGGCAGAGGATTCGGCGAGAGCATCCAGAAGCTCGGATTCGTGCCGGAGGCACAGAATGATATGATCTTTTCAATCATCTGCGAAGAACTTGGATTTGTCGGTGCCACGATCCTGATGCTTGTTTTTCTGGTGCTGATCTGGAGGTTTATGGTGATTGCTGTACATGCACCGGATCTTTTCGGGTCACTGATCGCGGCGGGAGCCATGGGGCACATCGCGATCCAGGTGATTTTAAATGTAGCCGTTGTGACAAACACGATTCCGAATACCGGGATCACACTTCCGTTTATCAGTTATGGAGGTACTTCCGTTTTGTTTCTGCTCTCGGAGATGGGGCTGGTTTTGGCAGTCAGCCGGTGGCAAAGCGAGAAAAAATGCATATGATAATTTTATAGAAGCAATTTCCAGATTGAGTAAGCGGAGGGGTTTGGGTGGAATACTTTGAAATAACAGGTGGAACACCTCTGCACGGAAGTATCACACTTCAGGGTTCCAAAAATGCGGCCCTGCCTTTGATGGCGGCATCCATTCTGCATCCGGGCAGGACGACGCTGCATCATGTTCCGGCGATTCGTGATGTTGATGTGATGATTGAAATACTGGAGAATATCGGCTGTACGGTACAGAAAGACAACGGGACGCTGATCATAGATGCTGCAAAAGCAGAACATTTTGAGGTCGCAGCATCGCTCGGCGAGCGGATGCGTTCCACGATCATTCTGCTCGGATCGATGCTTGGAAGAGCCGGGAGGGCGAAAATGCCGTTTCCGGGAGGCTGTATCATCGGGATGCGGCCGATCGACATCCATATCACCTCCCTTGGAAAGATGGGAGCTGTCTTTGAAGAGACAGACGGCATGCTCTGTGCAGTGACAGACGGCCTTTGCGGGAGCAGGATCCATCTTCGTTTTCCAAGTGTCGGTGCCACGGAAAATGTCATTCTTGCGGCTGTTTATGCCAGAGGGCGTACCCGGATTGAAAACTGTGCAAAAGAACCGGAAATTGCAGAACTTTGCAGATTTCTGCGTGAGAAAGGTGCAAAGATCGAAGGAGAAGGAACTTCCTGTATCCTGGTAGAAGGAGTCAGCCATCTGAGGGACAGCACCTACACGCTGATGCCAGATCGGATCGTGGCAGGCACCTATCTGTTTGCAGCGGCAGCGACCAGAGGCGAGATTTGTCTGGAAGGGATGCGTCCATCCGATATGGAGTCCGTCCTGGATGTGCTTGGCAGGATGGGTGCAGTGTATGAGAACAGGGAAGATGGATTTTACCTGGATGGAAGAAAAGCGATAAATCCGCTTCCTGTGGTCTGTACAGAGACGTATCCCGGTTTTCCGACGGATCTGCAGTCCCAGCTGCTTGCAACGCTCTGCGTGGCCAGGGGCAGAAGCGTGATCCGGGAGTGTATTTTTGAAGAACGCTTCCGAATTGCACCGTGGCTGAACCGGATGGGGGCGGATGTGACCACAGACGGCAGGGAAGCTGTGATCGAAGGAAAGGCACATCTGTCCGGACAGATGGTGAAAGCCCAGGAGCTGCGAGGCGGTGCGGCACTTGTGATCGCTGCTCTGATGGCACAGGGGATCACCCGCGTATACGGAAGTGCTTTTATCGAACGCGGATATGAAGATCTGGCAGGAGATTTAAGAAAGCTTGGAGCGGTTATTTCGAAGAAAAAAGCAGAAAGGTGAAACTGTGAAGAACAAAAAGAAGAACAGAAGAAAGCAAAGAAGAAAAGTGATCTTGATTCTGCTGGCCGTGCTGGTGCTTGGTCTGGTGGTGATTTTTGGGCTGTTTCGGGTGCGGAAACTGGTAATTTCAGGAAATAAGCAATATAAAGCGGAGGAGATACAGGAGGCCATCATGCAGGATGGTCTCTGCAAGAATTCGCTTTATCTGCTCTGGAAATTCAGCGATCAGGCAAAAGTAAAGGAGTCCATTCTGTTCCTGAACGGAGCAGAGGCAAAGCTGAGAACACCATTTGAAGTGCAGGTGACCGTAAAAGAAAAACAGCAGATCGGATATCTCCTGAATCAGGGAAGCTATATTTATTTCGATAAAGACGGCATGATCGTGGAGATCTCGGATCAGCCAAGCGAAGATGTTCCACTGATCACCGGGCTGGATGTTGAAAAGGCAGAACTATATGAAAAACTTCCGGTGAAGGATGAAGGAATGTACAATACGATCGTAACTCTGACCAAGACACTGAACAAAGACGGTCTGGTACCAAATGAGATTCGTTTTAATACAAGAGATACGATCACACTGGTGTTTGAGGATATCAAGGTCAACCTTGGAGATGATACGGATCTGGAGGACAAGATGTCGGCACTCAACTCCATATACGCACAGCTTGACGGCAGACATGGAACACTGTACATGGAATCCTACAGTGAAAACAGCGGACAGGTGACCTTTAAAAACGAGAGCGGCGGTACGGAAGATCTGGCCTCGACTGACGGAAGCAGCGAGTCTGAAACTTCCACGCAGGAAACACAGGAAGGCGGAGGCAGAATGTACTCAAAAACAGACGGTACTTTTTCGACCGATGCCGATGGAAACAAGACCTATACCGATGCTGCCGGAGTCACGACGACGCAGTGTGATGAGTATAATTATACCGATGAAAATGGCAATATTATTACCGATGGATACGGCTATATTGATCCATATACAGGTTCTTACATCAATTAGTGACACGGATGATGGGAATATTGCACAGTTCCGGCCGTGGTTCGATGGGCGAAACTAGCTTTTTAATAAGAAATTTTAAAATTGTCTTGATTATTTGGGCAAATAACTATATTATAGAAGAATAGAGATGCATATGCGAAGGAGGAAATACCCTTGTTAGAAATTATGACAAACGAAGCTGAGTCTGCGGCTAAGATCATCGTAATCGGTGTGGGCGGTGCAGGCAATAACGCTGTGAATAGAATGGTTGATGAAGCAATCGCAGGTGTAGAATTTATTGGTGTCAATACCGATAAGCAGGCACTGCAGCTTTGCAAAGCACCGAACACAATTCAGATCGGTGAAAAAGTAACAAAAGGACTTGGTGCAGGTGCACAGCCGGAGGTTGGCCGTCAGGCAGCCGAAGAAAGCTCCGAAGAGCTCAGACAGGCTATGCAGGGTGCAGACATGGTATTCGTTACCTGTGGTATGGGCGGCGGTACCGGAACAGGTGCTTCCCCGGTAGTTGCAGGTATTGCAAAAGAGATGGGCATCCTGACTGTCGGTGTTGTGACAAAACCGTTCCGTTTTGAGGCAAAAACCCGTATGAGCAACGCTCTGATGGGAATTGATAAATTAAAAGACAACGTAGACACTCTGATCGTTATCCCGAATGATAAACTGCTTGAGATTGTTGACCGTCGGACTACGATGCCGGAAGCACTGAAGAAAGCAGATGAAGTTTTACAGCAGGCAGTACAGGGCATCACAGACCTGATCAACATGCCGGCACTGATCAACTTGGATTTCGCAGATGTTCAGACTGTCATGAAAGACAAAGGAATCGCTCATATCGGTATCGGCGAGGCAAAGGGCGACGACAAAGCACTGGAAGCTGTACAGCAGGCTGTATCCAGTCCGTTGCTTGAGACAACCATCCAGGGTGCAAGCCATGTGATCATTAACATCTCCGGAGATATCTCCCTGATGGATGCAAATGATGCTGCAAGCTATGTACAGAACCTGGCAGGCGAAGATGCAAACATCATCTTTGGTGCCATGTATGATGATACCGCAGTAGATTCTGCTAAGATCACGGTTATTGCAACCGGACTGAATGATGCAACTGCAAAACAGGCAAGCGTAAGCAAAGCTTCTGCAGTACCTGCTCAGCCAGTACAGACTGCACAGGTAAAAGAAGCAGCACCGGAAAAACCTGCATTTTCCCAGGGTATGACGATGCCGAGCTTCCAGATGCCAAAAGCAAATCCGGGAGCACCGACCAGCAGTACTGTTCCGAGAAAAGATATCCAGATTCCGGATTTCCTGAAAAGAAGATAAAACAGAAAAATAAAAACCCCGGGGGTGAACTCCGGGGTTTTTTGACTCTTACGTAAAAAGCAGACAGAAAGGAACAGATATGGAAAAAGAAGAATTACTGTTGATTCATGGAACAGAGTATAAAGAGATGACAAGAGAGATCCTGTATGCTGCCGGACTGGAAGCACAGATCGGAGCGAGGGACAAAAAGATTGGTATCAAGCCGAACCTGGTGGCTCCGTCGGAGGCTTTCCTGGGGGCAACAACTCATCCTGAAATTGTGGCTGGAATCATCGAATATCTGCAGGAAGCGGGATTTCAGAATATCATCATGCTGGAAGGTTCCTGGGTAGGGGATAAGACGAGAGAATCCATGAAAGTCTGTGGATATGAGAAGCTGAGCGAAATGTACAAGGTTCCGTTTAAAGATATGCAGGCAGATCCCGGAGAACTGACGGAGTGCGGAGGGATGGAACTTGAGATCTGCCGGGAGGCAAAAAGTCTCGATTTTCTGATCAATGTACCGGTGATGAAGGGGCATTGCCAGACGAAGATCACCTGTGCACTGAAGAATATGAAGGGACTGCTTCCAAACCGGGAAAAACGTCATTTTCACGCGATGGGACTGCATAAACCGATTGCACACCTGGCAGTCGGGCTGCATCAGGATTTTATTCTGGTTGACAATATCTGCGGGGACTGGGACTTTGAGGACGGAGGCAATCCGGTGGAGATGAATCGTTTGATCGCCGGAAGAGATCCGGTACTGGTTGATGCATTTGTCTGCCATGAGATGGGGTATGGGGTGGAAGAAGTGCCGTATATCCGAATGGCAGAAGCACTGGGGGCCGGATGTGCAGACTGGACACAGGCCCGGATCCGGGAACTGAATCCACCGGTTTCACAGGTGGTAAAGACCGGAAGGAGAAAAGTAGTGGAAGTAGCGGATGCCGTAGAGGAGGTGGAGTCCTGCAGTGCCTGTTACGGGTATCTGATCCCTGCACTCGACCGGTTAAAAGAAGAAGGCGTTCTGGAAAAACTGGATACAAAGATATGTATCGGACAGGGATATCGGGGAAAGACAGGAACGCTTGGAATCGGCAGCTGCACCAGGGGGTTTGCTTCCTGTCTGCAGGGATGTCCGCCTACTGATGAGGAAATCTATCAATTTCTAAAAAAATGTATACAGGAAAAAGAAGAAAGGATATAATAAGAAAGACAGAAAACTGTCTGGAAAATAATGTTTCTGTATGAAGAAGACAGAAAAAAGGAGGAACATGCTGTGAAGATTTTATTTTATGATACAAAAAGTTATGATAAAGAGTCTTTTGAAGCAAAAGCAAAAGACTATCCGGATATTCAGATCGAATATCTGAAATCTGAACTGGTTCCAAGTACTGCAAAACTGGCAAAAGGATACGATGCAATCTGTGCATTTGTCAGCAGTGATGTGGGAACCGAAACGATCGATGTCCTGTCTGCGTGTGGAGTGAAATTGATTCTGATGCGCTGTGCGGGATTTAACAATGTAGATGTGGAGAAAGCGACCGCATGTGGAATCAAAGTCATGCGTGTGCCCGGATATTCCCCGGAAGCTGTAGCAGAACATGCGATGGCACTGGCACTGGCTGCCAACCGGAGAATCCACAAAGCCTATGTGAGAGTTCGCGAAAACGACTTCAGCCTTGGTGGTATGCAGGGAGTAAATTTCTACCGGAAAACAGCCGGTATCGTGGGAACCGGTAAAATCGGTGCGGCAATGGCGAGAATCTGTCATGGATTTGGCATGAATGTCATTGCCTATGATAAATATCAGAATCCGGCACTGGATTTTGTGACCTATGTATCTTTGGATGAACTGCTGGCACAGAGTGATCTGATCTCCCTTCACTGCCCGCTTATGGATGAAACTTACCACATGATCAACCGGGAATCCATCCAGAAGATGAAAGACGGCGTGATTCTCGTCAATACTTCCCGTGGCGGTCTGGTAAAAACAGCTGATCTGATCGAGGGCATCCGTGCAAGAAAATTCTTTGCTGTCGGTCTGGATGTATACGAAGAGGAAAAGAAAAATGTATTTGAGGACCGTTCGGATGAAATCATGGAGACTTCCATTACCGCAAGACTGCTGTCCTTCCCGAATGTTATTATTACCTCTCATCAGGGATTCTTCACTTATGAAGCACTGGATGCCATCAGTGAGACAACTCTTAACAATGCAATGGCGTTTACAAAAGGGGAAAGAACAGGAAACGAAGTGGAAATTGAGTAAAAAAGCATTGAATTTCCATCGGTATTATATTATAATGAACTCGATTTAGAAAATAGTATGAAAAAGCGTTGACGAAGAAAGTAATGCAGTCAGATCTTTACAGAGAGAGAAATGTATGGTGGAAGTTTCTTATGGACAGGTTGCAGGAAAACCACTTCTGAGTTGTGCGTAGAAGGATGAGATTTCATCCGAAGCGTTACCGGGTTGCTCTGTTACAGGCAATAAGAGAAAAATAAGGTGGAACCGTGCATAATAGCACCCTTAGGTGGCAGTCTGTCATCTAAGGGTGTTTTTTCGTTACTCAGGTAATGAGTTAAAGTCTGTTCTTTCATGGAATCTTGACTACTGCCGCAATAGCGTGTTTTTCTCGCTGACAATGGTAAAAAGGAGAAGAAAAATGGTAAATTTTAAAGAAGATGAACAGTTAAAAACACTGAATCATTCCTGTGCCCATGTAATGGCTCAGGCGATCAAACATCTGTATCCACAGGCAAAGTTCTGGGTTGGACCTGTTGTAGCAGAGGGCTTCTATTATGATATTGATCTTGGAGAGGATGTAATTCGTGATGAGGACATCGAAAAGATCACAAAAGAGATGAAAAAAGTTGTAAAATCCGGCAAAAAGATCATCCGTCGTGAAGTGTCTAAAGAAGAAGCACTGGAAATGTTCGCCGATGATCCTTATAAACTGGATCTGATCGCAGATCTGGAAGAGGGAAGTATCACTGTTTACGATCAGGGTGACTTTACCGATCTGTGCCGTGGACCTCACGTGGATAATGTAAAACTTTGTAAACATTTTAAACTGATTCGTCACTCCGGAGCTTACTGGAAGGGTGACAGTAAAAACAAAATGCTGCAGCGTATCTACGGTGTATGTTTCCCGACCGCAGAAGAACTGGAAGCACATCTGCAATTACTGGAGGAAGCAAAAGAAAGAGATCACAGAAAGATTGGAAAAGATATGAATTTGTTCATGGTTGACGATCTGGTTGGACGTGGTCTGCCGATGTTCCTGCCGAAAGGATATACAATCTGGCAGGAGCTGGAAAATTATATCAAGGAAAAAGAACGTAAACTGGGTTATCTGCATGTTATGACACCTTGTGTTGGTACTGTCAACCTGTATAAGACTTCCGGTCATTGGGATCACTACAAAGAGAACATGTTCCCGCCGATGGAGATGGAAGGGGAATCTTTTGTTCTTCGTCCGATGAACTGTCCGCATCATATGATGATCTATGCAAACCGTATGCATTCTTATAAGGATCTGCCAATCCGTATAGGTGAGATTGCTCATGATTTCCGTTATGAGTCAAGTGGAACCTTAAAGGGTATTGAGAGAGGCCGTCACTTCTGCCAGAATGATGCGCATCTTTTTGTAACACCAGAGCAGATCAAGGATGAGTTCTCAAATGTTGTTGATCTGATCTTTAGTACCTACAAGGATTTTGGTATCACAGATTATCGCTGTGTTTTGTCTTTGAGAGATCCGGCAAATAAGACAAAGTATCATGATGATGATG
>OGQB01002571.1_pt1 | contig 13006 bp, 10 predicted proteins | sample 1553071 | NCBI WGS metagenome assembly OGQB01 (sample SAMEA2580284, study PRJEB22360) | human gut metagenome | biome: human gut; feature: human-associated habitat; material: faeces | place: Denmark | collected 2008/2010
ATCTGACCCTCTGCCGCCGCTCCGGCTGCCCGCAAAAGCGCCCAGATGAAAAGCGACTGAATCGCCCCGGAGCCCGTGATTTTTCCCGGCACCACGTTGATCCAATGCACCGCCCCTGAAGCATCGCGCCACAGGTTTGAGGCAGCGTGCGTCAACGTCCAGGGAAAACCGGGCACTGCGGCCGCCGCTTCCTGAGGCGCAAGCGCCGTCATCTGCGACGTCAGTTTCCAGTAAAGCGATGCCGCCGTTCGTGCGCAAACCACATCGTCGCCGTAGCGCCAGTCGCGCAAGCCCTGCGCTCCCATCCGGGGGTCAGCCGCCCACCGGGCTCCAAGCGTTTCCACGGCTTGGTCGGCGCATTGAGCCCCCGCAGAGAGCATGACTTGGAGGAGCGTATGGATGCGCTGCCACTTGGGAAGATCTTTATCTCTTTGAAGAATGGGAGCCGGATCAATCTCTTCGCCCGTGGAGAGCCTGATGCCGTGACGCTTGAGAAAGGCTTCCGCGGGATTGCGCATCCAGCGATAGAGCTCCTTCACCGGAAGGCGGCCGCCTTCGGCACGGGCAGTCAGTGCATTTGCCCAGGGCGCCGCCGGTCCATTCCAATTCGCAGCAGCGGCTTTGTCGACGGCCTCGAGCATCTTTCGGTTCGTGCTCTGCCACTGCTTTTCCTCAGCGGAAAAGCTCTTCGGTGAAAAGGCATTCAGCGGCAAGTGATGCGTGAGGATTGCTGAGGCACGAAGGCGCTCCGCCGGGTCTTGAGCAAACGTCAGCAGCCATTCGCGCAGCTCCTGCGCCACTACTGACGGCTCCTTCCATTGCGCCGGATTGGCGCCTTCGGTGTAGGAAATGAGGAATTTGCTGCGGGCGGCCAGCAGCAGGTCCAGGAAGATGTTGCGGTTGTCGGTTCGGCTGTCGCGGTCGCTGCGCCGAGGAAAGCGCTTCATCAGATCAAACTCCTCGGCGTGGGAGGCCCCCGGGAAGCTTGAATCTTCATTGAGTCCCCAGAGCACGATCACCTTGTAGGGCAGCCCGCGAAGCTGCCGCATACCGGAAAACACCACTGTATTGCCCGGACGCCCTGCGCCTGTCTCGGCGCGCTTGAGACGGTCCTCCAGCGCCGCCAAGAAAATTTCAAAGGAAACGTCGGGGATGCGTTCCGCCTCATCGCGCGCCAGCGCGATCTCTTCGGCCAAATCCGCAGCCGCTCGTCGAATCGCCAGCCAGTCCCGCTGCGGCGGTTCCGCCCGCAAGCACTTCTGCAGCACTTCGCCGATCCAAAGCGTCCAAAAATGGGCGGATGTGCCGTCAGAAAGTTTTTCACCTTCCGCAGTCTTGAGCCGGAGCGTTTCAAGCACAGCGTAAAGGTTCGCGAGCTTGAGGAGCAGTCCGCTCTTTTCGCCCGTGGCATCCCAGCCGCCGAGCTCTGTACCGACAATGGGCAGCACATCTCCATAGGGCGCAGCATCCTCGTCCTGAGGAAGCATCCAGCCGAAAGCGAGACGCTCCAGTGCACGTTCGAGCGTCAGCTCATGGAGCGCCGCCGGCGCATAAACCTGCGTCTGACGGGGATCCGCGGCTAGAGCATCGCGCTGCGCATCCAAATGCGCCGGATTGAGTCCGACTTCGAACCCCGCAGCAGCAAGCCACCGATTGAGAATCGCCAAGTCATCACTTTCGAGATCGAATTTCTCGCTCACGATCGGCCACTCGACAAACTTCTCCCGTGTGAACCCTCCGATCAGCAGGTTCTTGAGGCCGATGAACACTGCGAGCGGCACGTCTGAGTCCGCCGAAACCGCACCGCAGACGCGGTAGGCAATCCGCCGCTCTGGTGCAAGACTGCCGAAAACTTGATCGATGAGCGGCGCGGCCGCCGAAATGTCCGGCGTCACCACCAGAACGTCAGAGGGCGTGAGCGTCGGATCTGCCTGAAACTGCGCCTGCAGCCAGTCGACGAGCCCTTCGAGCTCTCGGGCCGCCGACGGCGCGCCGACAAAGCGAAGTGAATCATCGGCCTCGTCAAAGAGCTCTGGCGCATCAGCGTCGGCAGCCTGCTGTCTGGCGGTCAAGCTGAGCAGATCCGGGCTGAGATTGAGGATCGAATCCTGTACGCGGCGCAGAAGCGTCGGCTCGTTGGCTTCAATGTAGATGCTCTGAGTATCGAGCGTCAGATCTGCTCGAAGATCCTTGGGATCACTCAGGTACTGCCTCAGGAAGTCACGCTCATCGATCAGCTTGCGGGAATGCGTTTCAACGGGCAGCTGCCGACGTTTGCGAGCGTCATCATCATCCTCGTCGAATTCTGTCAGATCGCCGCGCTCCTGCGTAAAACGCCAGAGACGGTCGATATTGGCCCGCGTGCTGCGTCCGTTGTCAGCGAGAATGGGGTGACCCACCTCGGCCTCGCCCGCTGTCTCATCCCGATGCTTCCAGTCATAGAGCCGGCGCGGCACCAAATCGAACCAGTATTCGCTCGAGGGATTAAGCAGATAAAGCCAGACTTCCCGTCCTGAATGCGCATATGCCTTCAAAACCGGCAGCATCAGCGGCGGCACGACAAAAGGCACAAACACATGGAGCGCATTGGGAAGCGACACCTCCCGACCGTCTCCTAAGACGAGCGTACGGGCGTTGGCGGGGGCATCAGCAAGCGCCTGAAGCGACTCCGGAAGATGCTCAAGAAACCCGCGGCCGCGCCAACGTTTGGAGCGGGCAAGCCGCCTAAAGAGTTCGCGCTGCCACACCGCGTCTTCATCCTCGGCCAGAGCCGCCGCTTCTCGCTTAGCCTGCGGCGTGGGATGGAGCCGATCCTGATGCAGCCCGAGCCATGCCAGAATCCAATCGAGGCGATAGCTCGAATAGGCCACAAACACGCCGGCAATGCGCTGAGCGAGCAGCAAAAGATCATGGTCGCTGCGGTTTTTAAGGCTGTCCTCCAAGCGGGTCGTCCGAGAGCGAACCGCTTCCCGCAGGCTTCCCGGTCCCGCAGCACGGAGTTCGCGCCAGATCATCCAGCGCGCCTCGTTGCCGATCACATTGGCCAGCGGCTCGCGAGAGAAGAACCCAAGCCACTCCGAAAGAAACATAAAACGCATGGACGCGCAGACGGATTCCTGTTTGGCAATGGCTCTCACCAGATCCGTCTCTACAGCCTTGCTCGGAATAATGACAGGAACACGGTCGAAGACGCCGGCAAAGCATTCGTCGGCTCTGAGCGATTCAGCCTCCGGACGCAGACGAAGCGCATCAATATTGTTGAGAAGCACTGCGCGCAGCACTTCATAGCTGTTGGAGTAGATGGTGTGGATCATGGACGGCAGGCTCCGACCGCATTCAACGTTCTTTTCGAAAAGATGAGCGCTGAAGCCATCCACTCCAAGATGCCTTCTGCAGACGGGAAAGTCTGCTGAAGGCGGACGGCTTCAGCGCTCCTTTGATCCACCAAGATTAACGCATCAGTGCGTCAATCATCGACCGATTGCAGCTACTGAGCTTTTGTCGGCTGAAATGTTCTTTCAAATTCGGCTGCGACGATCAATCAATTCATCAGATAGATGAAGAAGAGGTACCCCGTCATTGTAAAAGCCAGCGCCACTTTAACTGCCGTGCCGACGATCATGCCGACCCAGGTGGCGACGCCTACGCGTCCGGCATGCATCAAGTCGCGTTTGGCCCAGAATTCACCGACAGCCGCGCCCACCAGGGGCATCACAAAGATGCCGAAAAGCCCCATGGGGATGCCGACCACGGTCCCAACGACGGAACCCACAATGCCGGCCTTTGAGGCGCCTGCCCGCTGCGCACCGGCCGTCTGCGCGACAGAATCGACCACTACGCCAATGACTGCAAGCACAATCAAGACGGCAATGGTCCAGAACCCCACTTTTTCATAGTGATCAGCCCAGCCAATCAGCCACCCGCCGGCGGCAATCATCGGCAGGCCCGGAATCGCCGGCACGATTGTACCGGCAAACCCAAGCACAATGAGCACAATGGCACCGAACCAGCACGACAGCGCAAACCAATCCAAACTTGTCAGCCATTCCATGAGCGAGCATTCCCTTTTGAATGAATTCCATTTTGTCCGGCGAAAGGTTACTCTTCAATCCCGCCCCAATAGCCCGCGTCCGCTGAAGGTTCAAAGCGCGTATTGCCGCCGAGGAACGTCATGCGAAGCGTCCCGATGGGGCCGTTTCTCTGCTTGGCCACAATGATTTCTGCCAAGTTTTTATCGACCGTTTCCTTGTTGTAGACAACGTCTCGATAGATGAACATGATGACGTCCGCATCCTGTTCGATTGCGCCGGATTCACGGAGGTCCGACATCACCGGACGCTTATCGGTACGGCTGTCCACTGAACGATTGAGCTGCGAAAGCGCAATCACCGGAACGCCGAGTTCCTTGGCGAGCGACTTCAGCCCGCGGGAGATTTCCGAGAGCTCCTGCGCGCGGTTGTCCTGATTGCTGCGCCGCTGTCCGGACATAAGCTGGATATAGTCAATCACGACGAGACCGAGCGGTCCGGCCTGATTAACCAGCCGCCGCGTGCGGCTCGTGAGTTCCGAAATCGTGAGTCCCGGCGTGTCGTCAATATATATGGGCTTTTCTTCCAGGCGATGCAGTGCCGCCGTGAAGTTATCCCAGTCCTCGTCGTCGAGCTGACCCTTTCTGAGCTTTTGCGCATCAATACGGCCGACCGATGAAATCATGCGCTGCGCGAGCTGATCCGCCCCCATTTCCATGGAGAAGACCGCCACGGGCAGCTCCTGATCAACGCCCACGTTTTCGGCGATGTTGAGTGCAAACGACGTTTTGCCCATCGACGGACGGCCGGCGATGATGATGAGATCGCCGCGCTGCAAACCTGCCGTCACATGGTCGAGGTTGGGGTAGCCCGAGGAAACCCCCGTCACCTCGGAAGTCGACTTCGTGTTGTAGAGCTCAATGACGCGGGCGGAGACGTCTCGCACGAGCGTCACCAAAGGCTGAAAGCCGCGCTGCGTACGCGCATTGCGCTCATTGATGGCGAGCACTTCCTTTTCAGCTTCGTCCAGAATTTCACGTGTCTCGCGGCCTTCCGGCGCCAATGCATTGGTAACGATGCGGTCGCCTACGGTAATGAGCTGGCGCAGTACCGACTTGTCATGCACGATTTCCGCATATCGGCGGATATTCGCGGCCGAGGGAGAGCTCCCCACCAATTCGGTGAGATAAGGCAGCCCGCCCGCATCGTTCTCAATCCCCTTTGACTTCAGACTTTCAAAAACCGTCAGATAGTCCGCAGGATGTCCCTCCTGCAGCAGCTGCACGATTTCTTCAAAAATGATGCGGTGGTCGCGCCGATAGAAATCCTCTGGGCGAATAATGTCGACCACGCTGTCGAGCGCCGAATTGTCGATCATCAGGCCGGCGAGAATCGCCTGCTCGCTCAGTACGCTTGAGGGCGGACGACATACTGCCTGAGCGGCTTCGTCGATAATTTCTTCGGCCATGACACAGACCTCAAAGAGGTATAAGGAACGTTGAGAAAGTTTTGATTATGACCGTCGCCGCCCTTATCTGCCTCAAGGGTTTTGCGGCATCCCTGCGCTGCGGCAATAATCATGCAGAAAAAAGCCCCAAAGATCCTGAGCGGACTCCTCGGGGCTTTTATCGGGTCTGCCGCCCTCAGAGCGGACGGCAGATGAGGTCGAACCGATTATTCCTCGGCGACGACCTTCACCGTCACATCGGCGGAGATGTCCGTCATCAGACCAATGGTGATGACGTATTCGCCGGTCGCCTTGATGGCGCCGAGCGGCGTGCGAACCTGCGACTTCTTGATCTGGAAGCCGAGCTTGTCCACCGCTTCAGCGATGTCGGCGTTGGTGACGGAGCCGAACAGACGGCCGTCGACGCCGCACTTGCTGGCGATCGTAACTTCAGCGCCGTTGAGCTTGCCGGCGAGTTCTTCGGCGGCAGCGATGCGAGCGGCCTGAGCCTTTTCGAGTTCAGCGCGGCGAGCTTCGAATTCGGCGATAGCCTGCTTCGTGGCGCGCTTGGCGTGACCCTGGGGGATCAGGAAGTTGCGGCCGTAGCCGTCTTTGACCTTGACGATGTCGCCCAGATCGCCGAGATGCGTGATCTTTTCAAGCAGAATGACTTGCATTTCTCTTATCTCCCGTCGATTACTGGTTGTCCGTATAGGGCAGGAGGGCCAGGAAGCGGGCACGCTTGATGGCGGTGTCGAGCTGACGCTGATAGTGCGCCTTCGTACCGGTCAGGCGAGCCGGCATGATCTTGCCGTTTTCCTGGATGAAATCGCGCAGCGTGTCGACATCCTTGTAGTCGATCTGCTCAACGTGTTCGGCCGTGAAGCGGCAGAACTTGCGGCGCTTGAAAAGCGAATTTTGCTGGTTCGAACGGCGGGGCTTGCCCTTACCCTTAGCACCAAAAGCCATTTGGATGACTCCTCTATTTGAATTCTGTGATGTGTACCGTCAGACGGCGGGTTCTCATCGACTTGGGAGCCAGAAACCCCTTGAACTGGATTTCTGCGCCAATCTCCATTCCGTTCAGTCTTCTGGCAAGTGCCCCGTAGGACACCGCGTTGAAGTCGAACTCAAGCTTGCGGACCTTGCCCGCTTCGACCACTTCAGAGCGATGATGCAGGACGGCTTCGAAAACTTCGATGCCCGCGGGAGTAAACCTCACCGCTTCCCGCTCTATCAATGTTCCGGAAAGATCGATTGAATTCACGGATGGGATGGAACTTCGTCTGACAGCTTGCAGGAATTAGGCCTCAGCGGCTTCTTCCTGAGCAGCGGCAGCCTCAGCGGCAACCTTGCGGGCCTCTTCCTTCTCAATGACCTTCATCATCGGGGAGGGAGCGGTTTCGGCATGCTTCGTCTTCACAGTGAGGTGGCGAAGAACGGCGTCGTTGAAACGGAAGCCGTTTTCGATCTCGAGGATCGTCTCATGGCCGCACTCGATGTTGAGGAGCACATAGTGCGCCTTCACGAGCTTTTCGATCGGATAGGCGAGCGGACGACCGCCCCCCTGCCCGCGCATTGAAAAGCCCCAGTCTTCGATGCGGTGAATCTTGCCGCCCTGTTCGGCGACGAGGGTCTTGTAGCGCTCGATCATCGCGGGAACCTGTTCACTCTGGTCAGGGTGCACGACGATGCAGATTTCGTAGTGACGCATTTAGCCTCCTTGCGGAAAAAGCCGCCCAGAGCGTCGTTCCAGTGCGGCAAGGACAGTAAAGGCCGCGATTGTACCGATCCAACCGCGGCCCTGCAAGTGTTTAAGCCAAATTTCTTTTCAATGCACCCAAGCGTTTCGTCTTAGAGACGCTCGTCGGGCGAACCCGGCTGCACGAGGCCGGCGGCAATGCGCTGACGCAGTGACTCAAAAAGACAGATGCCGGAAGCAACGGAGACATTGAGCGACTCGACCGAACCCACCATCGGGATGGCAGCGAGGACGTCGCAGCGGCGGCGAGTAAGCTGGCGAAGTCCCTCGCCTTCTGCTCCCAAAACCCATGCGAAGGCACGCGCCTGAGCCACGTCATAGATCGTTGTATCCGTTTCGCCCGCCGTGCCGGCAACAAAGACACCGTTGTCACGCAGTTCCATGATGGCCGAGGCAAGGTTGGTAACCGACACCACCGGCACGGTTTCCGCCGCGCCCGCGGCCGCCTTGGCGGCCGCAGGCGTCATACGGGCCGAACGGTCACGCGGCACGATCACGGCCTGCACGCCGGCAGCATCAGCCGCACGCAGACAGGCGCCGAAATTGCGCGGATCCGTGACGCCGTCCAGAATAAGCAGCAGCGTGCGGTCTGTGATCTGATCGAGCAGATCAGCAAAATCAAGCGTGTTCTCGCGTTCTGCGGCAATCGCCGCAATGCCCTGATGGGGAACGTCGGGCGACAGACCGTCAAGGCGCGCAGCATCAGCATTCATGACGCGTACACCGGCCGCAAAGAGCTTCTCGCGCATTTCACGCATGCGCTTGTCACGACGCTCCGGATCGACATAAACCTGCTGAATCGACTCCGGATCCAGCTTCAGACGAGCGGCGACAGCATGAAAGCCCGCCAGCACAACGGTGCCGGCCTCAGTGCGAATCCTCGCCGGGCGGCTCCGTTCCGTGCGGTCGGATCGTTCGCGGCCGAAATCTTCGCCGCGGCCGCGGCTGCGGCGGACGCGCCCTGAACCTTCGTAGTGTTCGTCCTGAGAATTGTCGTCGTAGTGCTTCACGGAAAAGGCCTCGGTGAAAATAAGCGCTCCCCAAAAGGGAACGATCAAAAGCATTTTGAAAGGCCGGCATTGTAAGCGCCGGACATCCTCTATGTGGCGTTTGAGCGATTAGTACCAGAAATCATCATCAAAGCGCCGGCGTCCGCCGCCCTTGGCAGGATGACGGCGGCTCTGATTGCTCAAGAGCGTAAAGTTTATCCGCCGCTCCTTCAGATCCACATCTTCAAGCCGTACCGTCAGCTGATCCCCCAGACGAATTTCCGTCATCTCTTCATGCGACGTCATCGTCTGCTTGGCGGGATCGTAGACAAAATAACCCCAGCCAAGCTGTGAGATATGCACAAATCCTTCAATCGGCATGTCGCTGAGCGTCACAAAAATTCCTGCCGGGCACATACCGGTAACGGTTGCCTGGAAGGATTTCTGATCCGCTGACAGCAGATACTGACATTTCAGGAACTTCATCACCTCGCGCGACGCATCGTCAGCACGACGCTCCGCGGCCGAGCAGATGATGCCTAAGCGCGTCCAAACGGCCTTTTTGGCCTCCTGACGGCTTAAGGGTTTTGCCGCCCCTGAAGGTTTTGCCTCCGGATTGGAACCGAGCTTGCGGGCGTGATACCCCGTCATCAGCTCCGCATCGTCAAATTCAACGGCCGGCGTATAGGAGCGCTTAGAGAGAATCCCCTTGATCGTGCGGTGCAAAAGCAAATCGGGGTAACGCCGGATCGGCGACGTGAAGTGCGCATAGGCCGGATACTGAAGACCAAAGTGCCCGATATTTTCCGGCTGATAACACGCGCGCTGCATCGTGCGCAAAATGGCCGTCTGCAGATAGGGCTTATCTTTCGTATCTTCAATGAGCTTTGCCAATACGGGGGCGAGATTCTCCGACCCCTTCAGTTTGAAGGAAATGCCAAACCCCGCCAGAATGCTCTTTAAGTCGTTGAGCTTTGTCTGCTCGGGTTCTCCGTGAACGCGAAAGAGCGTTGTCTGCTTCTTGGCAATCGCAAACTGCGCGGCGCAGACATTGGCCACCAACATACATTCCTCAATGATTCGATGGGCATCATTGTGGTCACGCACGTGAAACCCGATGATCTCGCCGTCCGCCGCGAAATCCGCTGCGCTTTCCTCGGTTTCGAAATCAAGTGCATGACGCTCAGAGCGCGCCGCTCGGAGTACGCCGTAAAGCGCATAAAGACGCTTAAGTTCACCTAAACGCGGCCCCACCGTGTTCAGTCCCCAAGCCTCTCCCTGCAGCGCCGACCATACAGCGGTATAGGTCAGGCGACCGTGCGAATGAATGACCGCCGGATAAAACTGATAAGCCGTAGTCTCCCCTTTGCGGTTGACCAATGCATCGCAAACCAGCGTCAGCCGATCAACGCCGGGGTTGAGCGAACAAAGCCCGTTGGAGAGCTTTTCGGGGAGCATCGGCACAACCGAAGACGGGAAATAGACCGATGTGGCTCGCTTTTGCGCATCGCGGTCGAGCGATGTGCCCGGACGAACGTAGTGACTGACGTCAGCAATGGCCACCAAGAGCCGCCAGCCTTCCGGAGTCTCCTCGCAATAGACGGCATCATCGAAGTCGCGCGCATCTTCACCGTCGATGGTCACGAAAGCGAGATCCGTGAGGTCCACTCGGTGCAAAAGACTTCTGCGATCCACCTTCTCGGGCAGTTTTTCCGCCTCAGCGAGCGTATCGGGTGAAAAATCAATGGGAACACCGAATTGAGCAGAGGCAATCGCCATTTCACCCAACGGATCATTCATTACGCCTACTTTGCGAACAAAATGTGCCGGGAAAATCTGCCACTCTTCGTCCGAACCCCAATATGCAGCTTCGCGGCGTTTGGCAAAAAAAGGCGCATCGGCGCTGATTTCCAGTTCAACGGCGTCACGTTCGAGATCTACCTCAGGCGGCACCTCTTGAACGTTGATCTGCAGTTCAATCGGCGCAAAAGCAGAAATGGGTTTAAAGAGCAGCCACTCGGTTTCTTTGGCAGCAGCGTCAGTCACACAACGGCAGACCCATCGACGCTGCGGACGCGAAACCAGTCCCGCAGGCCGCCAGCCGCTGATCGTCTGACGCAGCTCTACCACGTCGCCAGGCACGACCTGTGCCGATGCCGTCAGACTGAACTCTGCCCCATCGACGCTCTGCGGCGTCACCTTCATGTCGCTCGGACGCCGAGCGCCCTGTACGACGCCGGTCGCTGTGGGAGCATCGGGATGACGAAACCAATGTTCTTCGCCGCCTTCAAATCCCTCTTCACTGAGCTTCATGACCAATGCGTTCGCCACGGATTTGGCGCAGGGCATCATGCGAACGAGGTTCTTTTTGGCCGCAGCGTATTGAATATCCTTTTGAAGCCCAGCAAGGATTTCCTTGGCTTGGGCAATCTGCTCAGGGGTAAGCTGAACTTCCGTGATCGGCAGCTGTTTGCTCTTTTTCTTCGACATGGATTCTTGAATCCGAATGAAATGATTATTTGGACCTCACTCTAAATCATTAAGCTCGAGCGCGCCCAAAGAGCAGCACAAAAGCGCTGTTGCCCCGCTCACCGATCAGCCGACCTCGAAGATACAGAAAAGTTATTTTGGATCGCTCTCTTGACAAATTAAACTGATCACTTCATAATTTCTCTCCTCAGTGCCCGGGTGGCGAAATTGGTAGACGCACCAGCTTCAGGTGCTGGCGGCTTCACGGCCGTGAAGGTTCGAGTCCTTTCCCGGGCACCACAGAATTCAACGACAACTGTCGTTAACGAGACCCGCTGCAAGTCGCAAGACTTCGGCGGGTTTTCTGTTTTTTGCCGCACCGAAACGAAAGAAACGGCGCCGACATTGAGCTCTGTTCGGCGCCGGTTCATGTCTCTGCAGCTCCTTGGCCGGTGCGCAGTGTGTGCTTGCCGGCTCAAAGGGGCTGCTCCCCAAAAAATTATTCAGCCTTCAGATGACTGCCCTTTTGCAGCACAAAGGTGAGCACCGCATAAAGCGATGCGCCAATGATCATTGCCGCAACAAGTCCGATGTTGGCACGCGCAAAAACGCTCGTTTCAGAACCCGCCGGCAGCAGGAAACTCACAGCATGGGCAATGTAGGGATCTGACGAAGTAATCGTGCCCAGACCAATCAGACTCGCGAAAATAAGCGACCCGAAAGCGGTCCAGCGGACGGATTCACCGCCCTCACCCGGAGCAAGTGCGAGTTTGCAGTCCCAGCCGATGCGCTTCTGACGCAGCAAGTCGACCATTTCAATGGCGCCCCACGTACCCATCACCACCGAGATCAGCGCGAGGAACGACTGGAAGGTCGACACGAAGCTGTCGGAGATAAAGAGCAGATAGTAGGCACCGAGCGCGATGATCACGCCGTTGAGAATCGTAGTGGCCAGACGCGTCATCGGCACGCCGAGGGCAAGGAGAGCAAGTCCAGAACTGTAGATGCCCGTCATGCCGGCTGAAATCAGCGAGATGATGACGATGAGCGAGAAAGGCACGTAGAACCAGAAGGGCAGAATGCCGGTCAAAGCGGCGAGCGGCTCGTGGTTAGCCTTTTCAAGCAGGGCGGGATTGCCGACAGCGAGCATCACGCCGAGGATGAGGAGCACAGAAACAGGCACTGCAATGCCGGTGGTGGTCCAGAAAATGACGCCGCGCGCAGGGGTTTTGCGCGGGAGATAACGGGCATAGTCGCCGCCGTAATTCAGGAACCCGAGACCCACCATGGTCATCGAAAGAACGATGCCGCCGACAAAAGTGGCGAAGCTGCCGCTCGGCGCGGATGAAAGCGCCGAGAAATTGATATTCGGAATGAAAAAGAAGAGATAGACAATCGTGAAGATGCCCGTCAGCCAGGCAATGGCCTTCTCAATCTTGATGATGAGCTGATGGCCGTAAATGGCGCCGCTCATCGTGAGCAGGAGCACGACGGCAAAGCACCCGAGCGTGCATCCGGCCACCGGCATGCCCTTGTCGTTAAGGAGGCCGGGGACGAGGTTGGCCACCAAATCGGCAAGCGTCGTCGTAGCCATCGAGAGCAGCGTCACCTTCCAGCCCATGTTGGCGAGGTAGCCAAAGAAGGTCGGGAGTTTATTGCCGTGATAACCGAACGCCAAGCGCGACTGCACAAGGGTCGGAAGTCCTGTGCGGACGCTGCCGACGGCAAGGATGCCCACCAAGGCGCAGGAGAGGAAGTAGCCGATGACGCCCGCGAGCATCGCCTGCCAGACCGAAAGGCCTAAGCCAAAAACGTAGATGCCGAGCGTAATGCCGAAGATGGAAATATTCCAGGAAAACCAAACGGGGAAAAGGTCAAACGGGCGGCCGTAGCGTTCATTGTCGGGCACCGGATTGACGCCGTTGGTTTCGATTTTGGATGCGTCAGACATGTTTTTTTAAAGTCCGAGGGTTGATGAAAAAAAAGGTTCTGAATGGGTTGACGTTCAAATATCAAGCAAATGCCGGGCTCGCAGTTCGGCGGCTTGCGGTGCGGTCGCCGCACCCTCCTGAGCCGTTACCCAGCTCGCCACCGCATTTCCGAGCAGCACGGCCTCAGCGAGCGTGAAGCCGCTCGCCAAACCTGCAAGCACGCCGCCCGCATGCGCATCGCCGGAACCAATGGTGTCGACGACATGCACCGGGAACCCCTGCAAATGCGAAACTTTGCCCGCCTGCGCCGCATAGGCGCCGCGCGCACCGTCAGTGACAATCACTGATTGAGCTGTCAAAAGCGACAAAGCCGCCGCCGC
>OGQB01002577.1_pt1 | contig 12974 bp, 9 predicted proteins | sample 1553071 | NCBI WGS metagenome assembly OGQB01 (sample SAMEA2580284, study PRJEB22360) | human gut metagenome | biome: human gut; feature: human-associated habitat; material: faeces | place: Denmark | collected 2008/2010
CGGATTATAATACATTCTGTATCCATCCAGATTCCGTCTGCCCTGACGCACATAATTATCCCGGATCTGTAAGAAATACTGACTCGAATCCACATTACAATAAAAATGGAAGCCCTGACTGCTCAAATAATTAAACTTCTCATTATCTGTTGTATAATCATGCCAGTCCGCCAGATCCTGTCCATGTGCAAAAATAATGGTATCCGTTCCGCCAACCAACGGAGCTACATACTCCAGCCACTTCTGCGTATCCGTCTGGATCCGCTCCATGCTTGCATCCCCGATCCGTATATGACCCCAGGTATGACTTGCGAATTCCCAGCCATCATCCTTGATCGCGTCTGCCACCTTCTTTGCCTCAGCACACTCGTCATCCCAGTTAAAGTCCGGATGTGCATCCAGCCACGCCTGCTGATCAGCGGTCAGATTCTCATGCGTCTTATAAGCGATATCCGTACGATAACCCAGGATTCCATCATAACCGGTCAGTGCGATCATACCCTTCGCACCGTGATAAGATGCATCCGGATGCTCTGCAATAAACTGATCCAGAAGCGGAACACAGTCATAAGCGCCCGTTACGGTTGTTCCATCTGCCTGCACATATTCACAGGTAGGTTTTCCATTTTCATCCAGCACGATCTTCGAAGCAATACCTCTTCCATCGTAACTGTGATAATAACTCAGATCATCCAGCGACATCACGAATGCTTTTTTACCAGCCGGAAGCTTCAGTTCCGTATTTGGCGTAAAATGCACTGTACCATCCGCATCCGTTGTCTCGACCACCAGGTCTCTCAGGCGAACCAGCACATATCCGTTATCATACATTGTCTGCGTGATCTTATTAAACTCATCCACCGTAGTCATCCACTGCTTGAAACCGGCTGCAATACTGTCATCTCCCGCAAAACCACGATCCGGATCCACGATCAGAGAATGATAGAAAATATGAGTCACCTCATCCATGTTAACCGGAACACAGCTGTCCTTCGTTGCCTGATACTCAGCGATCTTTGCCGTGATCTCCGGGTCATCAGCTGCACCCTCCACGCCATTTAACGTCTCGATCGCACCATCATAATCATACGTAGCTGCCAGATACTCGGCCTGCTCCATCGCCGTCGTTTTTGCATCTGTTGCAGGTGCTGCCGTATCCTGTGCGTCAGAAGAAGCATCGTCTCCTGTTTCCGTATCATCCGTAGCATCTGCGCCATCCTGACTCTGCTCCGTATCCGGTTTCTGTGTACTTCCCTGCGCCTGATCCTTTTTCAGAGTCTTCACCAGAAAGAAAATACATACTGCCAGAGCAACCAGTAAAAGGATCAGAACCACCGATTTCATCACCATGGATTTTTTCTTCTTCTTTTTCTTCAAAGCTTTCTTATCCATCTTCTCACTCATTTTTATTTATACTCCTTTCTTCTTTGTCTGGATGCCTCATACATCAGAATAGCTGCTGCCACCCCGGCATTCAGAGACTCCAGCTGCCCCTTCATCGGAATCCTGATCAGACAGTCTGCCTGACCGGCTGTTGCATCTGTCAGACCATTTCCCTCATTTCCAATCAAAAATGCGGTTCCTCCGACATACGATTGCTCATCATACCAGCCTTTTCCTTTCAGATGTGCCGCATAAGAACGAATCCCCTGCTTTTTGAACCATGCAAATACATCCTGAAGATCCGGTGCGATCACAAAAGGTACCCGGTAAACAGAACCCATAGTAGAACGGATTGTTTTGGGATTATAAATATCCACACAATTGGTGCTCATAAAGATACCGTCCACCCCGGCTCCCTCCGCTGTCCGGAAAATCGTCCCCATATTTCCCGGATCCTGAAGATCCTCAAGGACAAGAAACAACGGATGTTCCTTCTCACCCATCAGTTCCTCCATAGTATAATGATACTGTCGCACAACCGTGAGTACCCCCTGTGGTGTCAGTGTATCACTCATCTGTGCAAACACCGAATCTTTCACCACTTCGTAAGGAATTCCCTGTAAAAGAGCCTCATGCTCCGGATCCTCCAGAAAGTTTTCAGACACATATGTCTTCACCAGCCGATCCCTTGGAACCTCCCTGAACATCCGCAGACCTTCCACAATAAAAACATCCTGTTTTCTGCGCTCCCGGGCTTTCTTATTCAGCTGGATCATCTGTTTTACCTGCGCATTACTGCTGCTTGTTATCATAGTATACCCATTCCTTTGTTTTCTATATAAGTTCCATGCAAGCACGGACTCTGACTCGTTGCCCGCGAGTCAAAATCGGTCCACCGGACCAATTATTGACATGCAATGCAAAAAGGCGGCATACCGACTCAGAAGGTATGCCGCCGTTATTCTCGCCTTATTATTTGGAATAGTTTGCAGACAGAGATTTTGCAACTTCGTACTGATATTCAGAAATACCTTTTTCCATAGCCAGCGCTTCATTGATATCAAAGTCCACATATTCGCCGTTTTTGTATCCAACGACACGTTTTGTTTTTCCTTCAGCCAGCAGATCTACTGCATAAGATCCCATCATAGAAGCATGTACACGGTCGATACATGTCGGATTACCACCACGCTGCATATGACCCAGAATCGTTGCACGGGTTTCAATACCGGTAGCTGCCTCAATACGTTTTGCCATGCTGCTGGAATGTCCGATACCCTCTGCATTGATGATAATGTGATGCTTTTTACCACGTTTTCTTCCTTCAATGATATTGTTGATCAGCTTCTGCTCGTCGTAATCATATTTTTCCGGAAGAAGAATATCTTCTGCACCGTTGGCAATACCACACCACAAAGCCAGATAACCTGCATTTCTTCCCATAACTTCGATGACACTGCAACGCTCATGAGAAGTAGAAGTATCACGTACTTTATCGATTGCTTCCATAGCAGTGTTCACAGCGGTATCAAAACCGATGGTATACTCTGTACATGCGATATCCAGGTCAATGGTTCCCGGAATACCAACCGCGTTGATTCCCAGGTTTGCCAGCTTCTGCGCACCTGCAAAAGAACCGTCACCACCGATAACTACCAGACCGTCAATACCGTGTTTTCTGCAGATATCAGCTGCTTTTTTCTGTCCTTCTTCTGTTCTCATCTCTGCGCAACGTGCAGTATACAGGATAGTACCACCACGACCGATGATATCAGATACATCTTTTGCAGTCATATCAATGATTTCTTCATTCAGCAATCCGTCATATCCTTTCAGGATACCTTTCATCTTCAGTCCTTTGCTCAGTCCACGACGAACAACCGCACGGATTGCAGCATTCATTCCCGGAGCATCTCCTCCACTTGTCAATACGCCAATGGTCTTGAGTTCTTTTGCCATAATGTTCCCTCCACTAATATATCTAATCTAATACCGGATAACGCATCATCCGGCTCTATCGCCTTATCGTTTTATATTTTAATGCATATGAAGCTGTTTTTCAATACTCTTTTCCACAACTTTGACATTTTCCGCGCCGTATTTTTTCCGTAAAATACCAAGCAGATTATCCTCGATTTCCACGCTTCGCGAGGCCGGGAGATGTTTCATCTGTTTTTCTGCCCGCAGATACACCACCACATGATCTCTGCCGTCGGACTGGCGCAGGGTATCATAGAGTTCTGCTACCTCCTGCTCGTACTGTTTCCGGTCGGCAAACTGGATCCACAGTTCCCGCGGCACCTGATCGAAGGAGACGATTTTTTCGCAGATCAGCTTACTCGCCTTGTCATCCTCCGCCGACACATTTCCCATGATAAACACTTTGGAATCCGTCTCGATCAGTGCGGCATTTCTTTCATAATCTCTTGGAAATACAACTACTTCCACCGTTCCCACCAGATCTTCCAGTGTGATAAATGCCATAACTTTATTGTTTTTCGTATATTTGATCGTTTTTTCTGTGATCATGCCGCCGACGATTACTTTCGCTCCGTCTCTCACCTTGGGCAGACCGCTCTCTTCCATCGGATAAAAGTCCGAGGTAGCTGCCGTGATATTCTTTTTCCAGACATCTGCATACTCTTCCAACGGATGGCCGCTGATATACACACCAAGCACCTCTTTTTCAAATGCCAGCTTGCTTTCTTTCGCGTACTCTCCCACATCCGGCAGGCGGATCTCAAAGCTCTTTTTATCCTCTTCGCCCATGATATCAAACAGACTCATCTGACCGGTCATCGAAGATTTTTTCTCCTGATTGACCGTATCCATCACCTGCACATAGATCATCATAAACTGCTTTCTCGTTCCGCCAAAGCTGTCAAAGGCTCCCGCTTTGATAAAGTTTTCAATGGTCCGCTTATTCACTTCTTTTCCGCTTAACCTCTGACAAAAGTCTTTGAGTGAGGAAAATAAACCGCCCCGCGCTCTCTCTTCCACGATCGCTTCCATCACCGGCTTTCCGATTCCTTTCACAGCCGCCATTCCATACCGGATGCTGCCGTCTTCTACAGAAAAGCTGCCGGTACTGCGGTTGATGTCCGGCGGCAAGATCCTGATTCCCATCTGCCGGCAGTTTAAGATATACTCGGATACCTTAGACGGATTATCGATACACGAGGTCATCAGCGCCGCCATGAACTCCACCGGATAATAATATTTTAACCAGGCAGTCTGATACGATACCACCGCATAAGCTGCAGCGTGTGACTTGTTAAATGCATACTTGGCAAAATCCGTCATTTCATCATAGATTTTATTTGCCACCTGCTCGCTGATTCCGTTTGCGATACAGCCTGGAACACCTTCTTCCTCATTGCCGTACACAAAGTTTTCCCTCTCTTTTGCCATGACCGCTGCTTTCTTCTTTGCCATGGCACGCCGTACCAGATCGCTTCGTCCCAGCGTATACCCGGCCAGATCACGCACAATCTGCATAACCTGCTCCTGATAAACGATACAACCATAGGTCGGTTCCAGAATCGGCTCTAACTGCGGACAGTCATAAGTAATCTGATCCGGTGCATTTTTTCCTTTGATATACTGAGGGATAAAATCCATCGGACCCGGACGGTACAGAGAGATTCCGGCAATGATATCTTCCAGGCTCTTCGGTTTCAGCTCCTTCATGAAGTTTTTCATACCGGTACTTTCCAGCTGGAACACACCCTCACACTTTCCGCTTCCGATCATTCCGAGTACCGCCTGGTCGTTATAATCAATCTTCGACAGATCCAGTTCGATTCCTTCGCTTTTCTGCGCCAGTTTTACCGCATTCTGGATCACGGTCAGCGTGCGCAATCCAAGAAAATCCATTTTCAGAAGTCCCAGTTCTTCCAGCGTCGTCATCGTAAACTGCGTTGTGATCGAACCGTCTGAGGCACGGGAAAGCGGCACATATTCATCCACTGCTTTCTGACTGATCACCACGCCGGCGGCATGCATCGACGTATGCCGCGGCAGACCCTCCAGGCGTTTGGACATATCGATCAGATAATGGATCTGCTCATCACCCTCGTACTGATTGCGAAGTTCCGGATTCATTTTCAGTGCTTTGTCAATCGTGATATTTAACTCATTCGGGATCATCTTTGCGATAGTATCCACCTGCGCATACGGAAAGTCCAGCACTCTTCCCACATCACGGATCACGCCGCGAGCCGCCATCGTACCAAAAGTAACAATCTGCACCACACGGTCCTTTCCGTATTTTCTCACCACATAATCAATAACTTCCTGTCTCCGTTCGAAACAGAAGTCAATATCGATATCAGGCATGGATACTCGTTCCGGGTTCAGGAAACGTTCAAACAGCAGCTGATACCGGATCGGATCCAGCTGTGTGATCCCCAGAGAATAAGAAACGATACTTCCTGCCGCAGAACCACGTCCAGGTCCTACCATGATATCATTATCTCTCGCATATTTGATAAAATCCCATACGATCAGGAAGTAATCCACATATCCCATAGTTTTAATTGTATTTAATTCATAGGTCAGACGCTCTTTCAGTTCTTCCGTCACCGGGTGATATTTCTCCTCCAGCCCCTCCCAGCAAAGTTTATTCAGATATTCCCAGGAAGTATAGCCGTCCGGGACATCATATTTCGGCAGCTTGGTCACGCCAAATTCGATCTCCACATGACACCGGTCACCGATCTTTTTTGTATTTTCCAGAGCCTGCGGCGCATATGGAAACAGTGCCGCCATCTCTTTTTCTGATTTGACGTAGTACTGACCACCTTCATAGCGCATACGGTCCTCGTCCTGCACTTTTTTTCCGGTCTGGATACAAAGAAGGATATCGTGGGAGCCTGCATCTTCCGCATAGGTATAATGTACATCATTCGTACATACCAGTTCGATCCCTGTCTCACTGCTCATACGCACCAGCTGCTGGTTGACTATCTCCTGCTCCCGGATTCCATGATTCTGTAATTCCAGAAAGAAATTATTCTTTCCGAAAATCTCCCGATAACGCAGTGCCGCTCTTTTTCCTTCCTCATACAGACCTCGGGTCAGGAATCTGGGAATCTCACCGGCGAGACAGGCACTTAACGCGATAATCCCCTCATGATATTTCTCCAGAACTTCCAGATCCACTCGCGGCTTATAGTAATACCCTTCCACAAAACCTGCTGAAACAATCTTCATCAGATTACTGTATCCCTGATTATTCTCCGCCAGCAGCACCAGATGATAATACCGGTCTTCTCCGTGCTGCATCTCTTTATCAAAACGGGAACCGGGCGCCACGTAGACCTCACATCCGAGGATCGGGTTGATTCCGGCTTCCTTTGCCGCCCGATAAAAATCAATACAGCCATACATCACACCGTGATCTGTGATCGCCGCACTGTCCATCCCCAGTTCTTTCACCCGGGCTACATATTCTTTGATCTTATTGGAACCGTCCAGCAAGCTGTATTCCGTATGCACATGCAAATGTGTAAATCCCATCGGTTTTCCTCCTATATCCTGTACCAAATAAAACGCAAAAGTCTGGCCGGTACTACGCCGTCCAGACTTTCCTGCATTTACTCTTTTCCTGTTTTTCGTGCCAGTACATTCAGCCAGAGCTTATCCGACTTTTCTGACCGCACATCCTGTGTGGTCCATATATCAACCACTTCCAGTTCCGGATATTCTTCCATCAGACTCTGCAGTTCCCTTCTGTTGTAGTCATGGAAATAACGTCCATGATAGATTCCATCCCGGTCGCCTCTATGTACGGAAAAATAAAGTACACCGTTTTCCTTCAGCGCCTGTACAAGTTTCTTCATAACCTTGCGCATCTCATCTTCCGTCAGATGAATCAGTGAGGCACACGCCCAGATCCCATCAAAGACATCATCGAATTCCATCTCGTCATAGGTCATCTGCAATACTTCTTTGTCTGTGTTTACCTCTGCAAGTTTACACATCTCTTCTGAGCCATCCATCGGTGTTACATAAAATCCATATTCTTCCAATAACAGGGTGTCCCTTCCGGAACCGCATCCCAGATCCAATACTTCTGCATTCTCCGACTCCTCGGACAGGAGTTCCACAAACGGCTTCATAACCTCTTCCATGCTCGCATCTACTGTTTCTTCATAATAGGGCACCGCATACCGGTTATAATAGTCTATCGAGTCCAACGATAATCCTCCTTTTATTACTCAGACAGTTGTTTTCTTTTCCAACTGCATACTATCTTTTTACTGTCAACAGTCATACCTTACATCTTCCCGCTTCTTCCACAGGATCCTGACTGCAAAGTGTTACCAAAATATACTGTATAGTATAGCAACTGCCGCCTAAAAAATCAAGTAAATACGTTTATCCTGGATCTTGATTTTCTTCTCTTTTAACAAATGACCGACTGCACGTTTAAATGCCGCTTTGCTCAGTCCGAATTCCCGCTTGATCACCTCCGGTGACACTTTGTCATCAAACGGCAGCACACCTGCATACTCACCAATTACCTTTAACACCAGTTCGGAATCTTCATCCATCTGCTGGTATGCTTTTTTTCTCGGAGAAAGATTCAGTTTGCCGTCTTCTCTTACATTTGTCACACGGCAGCTTACCTTCTCACCCGGACGGTACTGTCCCTGCGCCTCTGTCTTCGGGATCAGACCGGAATACTGATCATCAACTGCCACAAAAACTCCGAAATTGTCGCTGATCTCATAGATTCTTCCCTCTACCTGGTCTTCTACCACATACGGAGACTGCGTTTTCAGGTACGGATATACTTTCATGGTCGCGCAGAGCCGGTCACTCTTGTCGATATACAAGGCAACCAGCACTTCCTGATCCTTTTTCACCTTTACGGTCTGCTCTTTATATGGAAGCAACAGATCTTTTTCCAGACCCCAGTCCAGAAATGCTCCGATTTTCCCAACTTCCGCAACTTTTACCACTGCTGTCTGATGAAGCTCCAGAGCCGGTACTCTTGTCGTCGCGATCAGGCGGTCCGCGGAATCCCGATAGATAAATACTTCCAGTTCATCACCTACTTTTGTCTCTGCCGGTACCTGTTTTGCCGGAAGGAGTACACGTTCCTGCTCCTTCGCATCTGCCTTTTCTCCAAGATAGACACCGAATTCCACTTTTTTTACTACCTGTAATTTCTGTCTTCTTCCTAATTCAATCATGATCGTTCCTCCGTAACTGTGTTCACGCAGACTCCTGCGTGTGTATTTGTGTAATCTCAGACTGTCTTGCATTCGTCAGCCATTCATCTGATATCTGTTGTTTCCTGCATATTTCACGAAATGGCAGTCTTTTCATTCTGTCATTGCTTATTTCTGCTTCATTATAATATATTTTGCAGACTTCTCCCAGTAATTTCTTCATTTCCTGGTAATTTCTTTATATATCTCTCTACTTTTTACTTCTTATGTTCAGGAAAATTCCACCACCGCATATGACTCTTTCTCTTCATTACATAAAGCAACCACATAGCTGTCCTCTGTTTTCGAAACCATTGGGAAAATCTGATCTCCAAGCACTGCCTGTCTCTTATATTCCGCCCGCAGTCTCTGCACTTGAAAATCAGCCGGGATGTATTCCTGCGACAATCGGATATACTGTGCATTGTTTACATGATGATTGGAGTCCAGATGATACTGGCGGACGGTAAAGCCTCCCATCTCCTGCCGCTCCTCCGGAATCCGGATTCTTCTTCCCAGCGGTTTCATATCCAGTTTCTCCTCCACCGGATATGCTGCCCGTTCTTCCTCTGATGCCTTTACCGGATGTCCGGTTTTCACATCGATATATGCCCAGCTTGAGTCCGCACAAGCCAAGACTTCCCCATCCAGTGTTTCCATCAGGAAATTACGCTCTCCGACAAATCCCCGGAATCCATGCGGCCAGGTGGAGATCCGTATGCTTTCCCCAAGGTCAGCTGCTCTCCTGAATTCGATCTGCCAGCCGGTCAGCACCCAGGCTCTTCCCAATTCTTCCTGCACGGCCGTACCTCTTCCTACCGACTCCGAATGAAATACACTACAGTCCTGAAAATAATTCAGCACACTGTAAAGTGTCATCCTGGTATCCTCGCCAACTTCACTGTAACGGACTTTACTTTCAAATGCATACATTGTGACCCTTCCTCCTGTAATCTTTCGTTTCTCTTCCTGCCGATCCGGGATTCTTCCCGGCGCATCCTCGCGGAGCGTTTTTTTGCCGGAGAGCACTTTTCTGTAAAGCAAGAAAAAAGCCTTGGATCACTATCCAAGGCTTAGAGCTGGGCTACAAGGATTCGAACCTTGAAATGACGGAGTCAGAGTCCGTTGCCTTACCATTTGGCGATAGCCCATTGTCTTTTGTGCTTTGCTTTTTATCTGTATCGCTCAGCGACAAGATGTATTATATAGCACCTCTCAGAAAAATGCAAGTGTTTTTTAAATTTTTTTTAAAAAATTTTTTTAACCTGTTTTCAGGGCGTTTTTTTCGTATTTTCATCTCCACATTTTTCAGACGTATTCCCATTCCATTTCCCTCCCACAGGTTTACTTTATTTTTTCAAAATGGTATACTATACAAAATTGATAACTGTTCTGTATCTTCTATTATAAGTACAAAGAGCGCCTGTAACATCTGCCCCGTACACCGGATGTATATACTGACACCGAACAGTTACAGAAGTTGCCGAGTCTGATCGGACAACAATAACGATATGGAGGTACGCCATGAGAGCGCTGGATTTAACCTTATTAACTGATTTATATGAATTAACCATGATGCAGGGCTACTTTAAAAACCCTACCGATCAGGTTGTTGTATTTGATGCTTTCTACAGACAGAACCCGTGTAACGGCGGTTATGCCATCGCAGCCGGCCTGGAACAGGTCATCGAATATGTCCGTGACCTGCACTTTTCTCCGGACGATGTGGAATATCTGCGGGGGCTGAATCTGTTCGATGATGATTTTCTGGAATATCTGAGAGGATTTCACTTTACCGGTGATATTTATGCCATCCCGGAAGGAACCGTTGTATTCCCGAGAGAACCGCTCTTAAAAGTAGTTGCTCCTGTCATGGAGGCACAGCTGGTGGAAACTGCAATCTTAAATATCATCAACCATCAGAGTCTGATCGCCACCAAAGCCTCTCGCGTGGTTTACGCTGCAAAGGGCGACGGTATCATGGAATTCGGTCTTCGCCGTGCCCAGGGCCCGGATGCCGGTATCTACGGTGCAAGAGCTGCTGTGATCGGCGGCTGCGTGGGAACTTCCAACGTGCTGACCGGAAAGATGTTCGATGTCCCGGTCAAAGGTACACACGCACACAGTTGGATCATGAGCTTTCCGGATGAATATACCGCGTTCAAAACCTATGCAAATCTGTATCCGAATGCCTGCCTGCTTCTGGTAGATACCTATGACGTTCTGGACTCCGGTGTGCCAAACGCCATCCGTGTCTTCAAAGAAATGAAAGAAAAAGACCCTAACTTCCATGGATACGGTATCCGTATCGACAGCGGTGACCTGGCTTATCTGTCAAAGAAAGCTTACGAGATGCTGGAAGCTGCAGGATTCGGCGATGCGATCATCTCCGCTTCCAGTGACCTGGATGAATACCTGATCGACAGCCTGAAAGCCCAGGGCGCCACAATCAATTCCTGGGGTGTCGGCACGAACCTGATCACCTCCAAAGACTGTCCGGCATTCGGCGGTGTCTATAAACTGGCAGCCATCAAAGATAAGGACGATGAAGATTTCGTACCGAAGATCAAACTTTCTGAAAACACAGAAAAAATCACAAACCCGGGAAATAAAACCATTTACCGTATCTATGACAAAGCAACCGGCAAGATCCGTGCCGATCTGATTTGTATGGTTAACGAAACCTTTGATGAAAGTAAAGATATGATCATCTTTGATCCGATTGAAACCTGGAAAAAGACCAAGATCAAAGGCGGCACTTACACCCTGCGTGAACTTCTCGTTCCGGTATTCCAGAAAGGTCTGTGTGTCTACACTTCTCCTTCTGTTATGGAGATGCAGGCAATCTGCAAAAAAGAGCAGGAAACCCTGTGGCCGGAGACACGCCGTCTTGTAAATCCACAGAAAGTCTATGTGGATCTGTCCGACAAGCTGTATAAAGTAAAATCCCAGCTGCTGGAAGAGATGAGTATGAAAGCACTGGATCTGCAGTAAACAACTCCTGTATAGCCAACGCCCCCACCTGTACAGTGGGGGCGTTAATTACTGCGTGAAAACCACATCAAAGACCGTTCCGCCGGACGAGCCGGACTGAACGGTGATACTACCGTCATGTACACGCACGATCTCACGAACCAGAGCCAGTCCCAGGCCTACCCCTCCAAGCTCCCGACTTCTGGATTTGTCTACACGAAAGAATGGTTCAAACACCCGTTCCTTCAGTTCATCCGGAATTCCGCTTCCGGTATCTTCTACGGACAGACAGATATTTTTCCCCTTCTGATATGCGGTTACAGTAACCTGCCCACCGAAACGATTGTATTTGATCGCATTCTCAACAAGATTGTATACCATCCGATAAATCAAAATATCACTTCCGATCATAGTGATATCTTTACAGTTTCCAACCAGTTTTATTTCCTTTTCCTGGGCGAGCGGTTCCAGATCCACCAATACCTCATCGACAAGATCAGCAACAGCAATGGTTTCATCCCGTCCTACCGTTTGAAGTTCACTCATATCGAGCAGTGTCTTGACCATTTTGCTGAGCCGGCCGTTTTGTTCCGTAACCATCTTTATCGTCTGTAAGGTGTCACCATCGCTGCCGGGATGTGGAGTGGAATTATATACATCGAGCTGTACCTGCATAACAGATAAAGGCGTTCGAAGCTCATGTGCTGCATTTGCCGTAAACTGTCTCTGTATCTCAAAAGCACCCGCAAGACGTTCCAGCATCTTGTTATACGAAATACGAAGCTGGTTCAGTTCTTTCACTTTATTTTCTTCAATTCGCGAATCTGCCAGATTTTGTGCCTGTACTTCCTCGATTTTTTCAGAAAATTCACGAATGGGTCTGAGTGCATGACCACTGATAAAATAAGTAGCTACACCGCCAAGAAGCGCCAGTAAAGCCGAAAGGATCAAACTGTTTTTTTTGTAGTCCGCTTTATTGTTGTACACCTGAACAGAGAAATCCTTTGCAAACTCATCCCACTTATCCTCCGGAATGCTGATATATATCTGATCCGAATCATCTGTGTCTCCATCCCCGACACGCTCTCCGACATCATCTCCCCGGGCATCCACAGTCTCCTGCAGGGAATCGATATAATAAATTCCGTTTTTATAGACAAGCAGCGTCAGACAACCACAGACCAACGCAATATACAGGGTAATGATACAGGTAAGTCTCCACTGCAGCGATATTTTTTTCATCGATCAGACTCCTCTCTTATTTGATAGCCTTCACCCACTTTGTTCAGAATCGGATCATATCCAAGTACAGCCCTGAGCTTACGTCTGAGCGAAGACATATGTACGCGGATGGATCCGCTGAAGCTGTCCACAGATGCATCCCAGACATGCTCGATC
>OGQB01002582.1_pt1 | contig 12943 bp, 7 predicted proteins | sample 1553071 | NCBI WGS metagenome assembly OGQB01 (sample SAMEA2580284, study PRJEB22360) | human gut metagenome | biome: human gut; feature: human-associated habitat; material: faeces | place: Denmark | collected 2008/2010
TACGGCTGATGGCGCCGTCGTTAAACCTGTCCAAGATGATGTTGTACTGTTGATTGATGATTTCTTCAAAACGGGCTGCGGCTTCGAGTGTGGCCAATGCGGCCGAGGCGTTCCAATAGACGGCATCACTCTGATAATGTATTTGGTCGAGTGTCAGTTCTACGGCCAGCCTGTCCAGCTCTTCGTCGGCTTTGGCAATCTTCTTTTGGGCAATGAGTGAACCGCCTGTATAAAGAGGCTGCCCCAGTGTTGCCAATGCCTGATAGGTGTAGGGGCGGTACTGTCCTGCGGGGCTGTTCCAGTCGTCCAGGCGATTTAGGTTGGCGGTTCCTTCGGCTGTGATGTCTATCTTCGGGAGAAAGCCTGTCTGCGCTATTTTCCGCGCTTCGGTGCTTGCCGCTGCTTTCAGGCGTTGCTGTTTCAGCAGTTGGCTGTATGCTTCCACTTTGTCCCGATAAGCCTCGCGGCTGAGATAGCTTTCTTGTGCTGCGGCACTTATACCGAAGCTGATTACTGACAATATAAATATAATCTTTCTCATCATTCAAATTGTAAATCGTAAATAGTCAAATTGCAAATTCCCTTATCCCTTTATCTTGTGTATTGCACAATAGGCCACCGGCAATACGAACAGGGTGAGTATCGAAGCTACAAGCAGACCGCCCATGATAGTGGCGGCCATACCGCCGAACATGGCATCGAACAGCAATGGCAGCATGCCCAGAATGGTTGTTCCCGATGCCATGGCTACGGGGACAATGCGGGTGGTCGTTGCACTGATAACCGCTTCGCGCGGCGTTTTCCCCATGGCTGTCTCCGCATCAATCTGATCTACGAGGACAATGGCGTTTTTGATGTTCATCCCAATCAGCCCCAGTAATCCCAAGATAGCGAAGAAGTCGAATGTCTTGCCCAATAGCAACAGCCCCAGTACGATGCCGATAAAGATGAGAGGGAGCATCAGCAGGATGACGATAGGTTTGCGATAGCTCTTGAACAGGAACAGCAGGGTAACGAACATAAGGAAGAACGTCAGCGGCATATTGGCTGCCAATGCCGCATTGGATTCTGCTTGGCTTTCCTGCTCGCCGAAGTACTTCATGGTGTATCCTTCGGGTACATCTATCTCCTTTTGCACCTGTTTCCATACGCGGTTAAAGGCGGCAATGGAATTTACGCCCCGACGGGGATCGGCTTGCGCCATCATAACCATTTGCCGGTTGTAGTCCTTTACGTTGGAGAACTTATACTGATAGTCGAAATCGCTGACTACCTGCTCCAGCGTTGTCGTTTCACGCGTAGTCCCGAACACCGGCAACGTGCGGAGGTCGTTGATGCGGAATGAGTCGATTGCATTATCTTTCAGTAGGATAGGAAGCACCTGGTCGCCTTGGCGGTATTCCCCTAAGGTCATTCCGCTGGTTCCTATTTGTATGCTCTGCGCCATGCTCTGGCGGGATACGCCTAACGGTTGCGCACGCTCTTGGCTGTATATCGGTTTCCATATGGGAACTTTGTTGCCCCAGGAGTTACGCACATTGATAAGATCGTTGTCGCGGTGCATTATTTCCAGAACCTTGTTGGTCAGCGCTACCAAAGTGTCTGTGTTATTGCCGATAAAACCTATTTCGATAGCGGCGTCTACGGCAGGCGAGAGTTTGAACAGCGTGGTGCGGGTAATGGCATTGGGGTAGTTCTCTTTCATATAGCTGTCCAGATGCTCTTCATATTCTTTGGTGTACTTGCTGTCTGTCACCTCCACCAGCAGATTGGCAAAGTTGGGTTTGGGCCCAACGGAAGTAGATGCCAGATAGTAGCGCAACGGGGTGCTGCCGAAGGTAACTGACACCCGTTTCACTTCCGGCTGTTCCAGCAGGTGGGCCTCCACTTTCTTCATCTCTTTCTCTACGTCTCGGATGCTGTATCCGTCGGGGTAGAACACATCGGCGCGGAAGTAGGGTTTGTCCAGCGAAGGAAAGAAGTTTTGCGGCATCAGTCCCATTACAACGAGAGAGAGGACGAACAGGACGACCATGCTTCCCAATGTCAACGCTTTCCTGCGTATCAGTATGCTGAGGATAGATGCAAACTTATGGTAGAAGGGCTTGTCGTACGGATCTTTACCGTTGTTGCCTGCTTGGGCTTTCAGTATGAAATTGCCGAATGTCGTGGTTTGCGTCAATGCCAGTACCCAGCTTAATCCCAGTGAGATAGCCAATACAATGAATAACGGCTTTACGATTTCGGCTACGGAAGACGGTGCAAGATAAAGCGGAAGGAAAGAACAGATGGCTATGAAAGTTGCTCCCAGTAATCCCCACTGCGGCCCGGTGGCACCGTCTATCAGTGCTTTTCGCCTGTTCACACCGCGTGCTATGGCGATTTGTGCATTGTCTGTCACCACAATGGCGTTGTCCACCAGCATGCCCATAGCTATGATGAAACCTGCAAGGGAAGTGCGGTTCAGTCCTACGCCCAAAAACGACATGATGAGCAGTGTGCCGCCAATGGAAAATATCAGTGAAGAACCGATTAATACGCCGGCGCGCAGACCCATTACCAGCATGATGATGACGATTACGATCAGGATAGACTCTATCAGGTTGATGATGAAACCGTTGTTGGCTTCTTTGGCAATGACGTTTTCAGGATAGAGGCTTTCCAGCTCCAGTCCTACGGGGATAAGAGGCAGCAGCTCGGCGAGCCTTTTATCTACCAGTTCGCCGGTTTTCACCACATCCTTTTGGGGATCGGTGGAGATACCGATGCCGATAGCGCGCTTCCCGTTTACGTGCATGATAGTGCCGGGAGGATCCATATAACCTTTTTCTACAATCGCTATATCGCCCAGCTTGACTTGGCCGCCGGGAGTAGTGATTATCTGGCTGCGGATGTCGTTGACGGTGGTATAAGTGCCGTTGGCAACAACGCGTAGCTGCTGTTCGCCTGCACTGATTTCACCGGTATTGATAATCTGGTTTTGCGATTGCAGCAGGCTTGCCAGTTGTTTGGGGTCGATGCCCATTCCAGCCAGTTTGTTTACGGAGATAAAGATATTGATTACTTCCGTCTGTGTGCCGAAAAGGGCTACTTTCATAACACCGTCGGCAGTGATGACTTGGGTTTTGATACGCTCTGCCCAGTTACGCATCTCTTCGTAAGAGAAACCATCGTCGCCAACCAGACCGTAATAAATCCCGAATACATCGCCGAAGTCGTCCGATACTGTCGGTGCGGAAGCTCCTGCCGGAAGTTGGGGCTGTATGTTGAGAACCTTACGGCGCAGCTCATCCCATTTTTGCGGGATAGATGCAGCGGAGAGCGATGGTTGCAGCTCAAACGTGATTTTGGAAAGTCCGTACATGGATTCGGACTTTATTTTGTACACCCCACTCATGCTTTGTATCTCGCGGGAGATGGGCTCGGTAATGAGCCGTTCCACTTCAGCCGGTTCGGCTCCGGGATAACGTGTCATGATGACCGCCGTCTTAATGACGAAGGGCGCATCTTCTTTCTTTCCCAAACGGCCGAATGAGAATACACCGCCGATGAGCAACACTGCGAGAAAGAAGTAAACAATCTTGGTGTTGTCTAATGAATATTTAGCTAAGTTCATATCTCTGTCATTTTACCTCTTTTATTCTCTGTCCTTCCACCAATTGGTACACTCCGGCTGTGACAACGGTTTCACCTGGTTTCAGACCTTTGGATATGAGAAGATTAGCCTCTCCAGTAGGTGAATATACGGTTACTTCGCGACGGTTCACTTTGTTGTCTTTCACTATCCATACATAGGTGTTCTTGTTTTCGCTGTCACCGAATACGGCGCTTAGCGGCACATTCATCAGTTTTTCTTCTATGAAAGGAGCAATATCCGATGCCAGGCGGATGTTACAGGTGAATCCCGGCTTCACATCATATATGGTGCGGTCAAAAGCGGCATCGTCGATGATGATTGTTACCGGAATACCTGTACCGTCGGTTGATATGTCAAGATACTCTTCCAGTCTGGCATTGAATACCGTACCCTTGTAAGTGTCGAATTCTACTTTGAATGTAGCGTCTTTGGCACGAAGCAGGTAAAGGTAATCGTCGGGTACGGTAAATTTGATACGCAGTTTCCGAGTATTGACCAGCCGTACGATCCCCTCTCCCGAATTGACGCGCTGATAGTTCTCTACCAGACGTGTTTCGATAGAACCGTCGAAAGGAGCCAGCAGTTTCGTATCCCGCATATTGTTGGTGGATAGCTCGTAAGCGGATTTTGCTTTCTGATAATTGGCTACACTGATTTCATATTCTTGCAGGGAGATGGCCTGACGTCCCAGTAACCGTTTGTTGCGCTCAACCTGCGCGGCGGCAGTTTCATAGGCAGCCTTGTCAGCGGCATATTGCAAGGAAATGTCACGCGGGTCGATAGCGGCAATGAGCTGCCCTTTCTTGACCCTTTGCCCTTCCACAACCGGAAGGTTGATGATCTGTCCACTGACCCTAAAAGCCAGCTTCACATATTCCACTGCTTCCACCATGCCGGAGAAGTCTTTAAGGATCACTGACTGTGAACTGACGGTAGCGGTTTTCACAGGTCGCACGAGGGCAGTATCTTCCCCCTTTTTTTGCCCGCAGGACGTGATGAGAAATGTCATCGCCAGGGCGAACAGGTACATTTTTTTCATTTGTTTCTGATTAAAACGAGTCTTTCAGGGGAATGGTCAGACTCCCCTCTTGTTTTAATTCATAAACGTTTTGATATACCTGTATGTTCAGTTTGTTTCCGGCCGTCAGGCCGATTTTTATTTCTTTACTTACTTGTATGTGCAGGGTGCTGCCTGAGTAATTCACTTTGAAGGAATAACTGTTCCATTTCTCCGGTAGGACGGGCTCTATCTTAAGCATGTCATTCACTATCTGCAATCCGGCAAATCCACGTACAATCGCAAGCCAACTGCCCGGCATGCTGGTGATGTGGAGTCCTTGTTCGCCTTCGTTGTTGTAGTCGTCAAGGTCGAGACGGGTGGCGTGCATGAACAATTGGTAGGCTTTCTCCACTTTTCCAATGCGTGCGGCAAGAATGGAATGAATATGCGGGGAAAGGGAAGACTCATGGACAGTCATCGGCTCGTAGAACTCAAAGTTACGGCGAATGGTTTCTGTGTCGAAGTTGAAGTAGTATAGGTATAGGCCAAGCAGAACATCACTTTGCTTGATGTAGCAGGAGCGCAAGATGCGGTCCCATGACCAATACTGGTTAATAGGGCGCTCGTTGTCGGGAATGGCATCGGTGCTTTGCAGAACTTTGTCCATGTAGCCGTCATTTTGAATGAAAATACCGCGTTCCGGGTCTTCCGGCAAATATATCCGTTCGATAATATCCCGCCAGCGTTCACTCTCTTCCGCATAATTCAGATTGGTAATGCGACGCACGCGGGCATACTCGTCGGGATATTGCCGCGCTATGATTTCAAGAAAGCTGAGAGTGGTTTTGAGACAGCGCATGCAGGAGTAGTTGGTGTACCAGTTGTTGTCTACGTTGTTCTCGTATTCATTGGGTCCGGTGACTCCGAGGATGACGTATTTCTGTTTGGGCTGCGAGAAAGATACCCGTTGACTCCAAAAACGGCTGACGGCTATCATCACTTCCAGTCCGTAACGGGCAATGTAGTCCAATGTACCTGTGAGGGTGGCGTGTTGAAGAATGGCATAGACAATTATATTGTTCCGGTGGATTTCTTCAAATGTGATTTCCCATTCGCTATGGCATTCTTCTCCATTGCCGGTGACTTGCGGAAAAAGGGCGGCGCCGTTGCCGAACCCTAACTTTCTGGCGTTTTCAATGGCTTTGGGAAGTTGCTTGTAACGGTACATCAGCAGGTTTTCGGCAATTTTCTTCGGAGTGGACAGGAGGAAGAAAGGCACACAGCATAATTCGGTATTCCAATAGGTGTTGCCGCCATACTTCTCTCCTGTGAAACCTTTGGGACCGATATTCAGGCGCGGGTCATCGCCCCGGTAGGTCTGATAAAGCTGGTAGATATTATAACGTATGCCTTGCTGGGCTTCCGGATCTCCTTCTATTGTGACATCCGTTTCATCCCATATTTCCTGCCAGGCTTTCCGGTGCTCCTCTTCCAGAATGTCCCAGCCCAAGCTTTTGGCTTTGCGCGCTTCCGATATGGATTCCTCTATCAGGTCCTGCCGTTCATAATAAAGGGACGACGTGATGCCGATATATTTGATGAGCGTTGCGGTATCGCCCGGTTTCACCTCGATGCCTACGCTGAATCCGGTTTGTTTCTCTTTTTCTATGCGTATGGGGTTGGCAAATGTCTCTTTATTGTTCTTGAAGAACCGGTAGGTCATGGCATAGCATGTCTGTGCGTCTTCCCGCCTGGTCTGTGTCCACAGATAGGCACAATCACTGGTAGTGCCGGATCGAAGGATATTCCATATCTTTTCATCCGGATGCTCGGTATGCTGCGCAATGTCTCCGTCGAAAGTCGGTACAAGGGAAACTTTCCCTGCATAGTTAAGGGAGGTAACACTGTATTTGATAAGGCAGAGGTTGGGACGGGCCATATCGGCAATATGTTCTACGTGCAAGCGGAGTTTGTTGCCGCGTGGAGAGGTCACCTCTACATCGCGGTAGGAGATGCCCGCCTTCATGTCGAGACGCCTGTTAAAGCTGTCCACGTCCCATTGGGCCAAGTCCAATTCTTCGTCGATGAGGCGCAGGCTGATGCGGCTCCATTCCGGAGCATTGGGAATACGCGTATAAAATTGTGGAAAACCGTTTTTCCACCAGTTCACGCGGGTCTTGTCTAAAAAAGTTATGCCTGCCACGAATGTGCCGCGATAGCTGTCGCTGCTATATGGCTCTTCAAAATATCCCCGTTGTCCGAAACGGCCGTTCCCAAGGCTGAATATGCTTTCCGACCATCGCATGCGGTCGGCTTGAAAGCTGTCTTCTATAATGTTCCATTCGTCAGTTTTAAGGAATTTCTTCATGGCAGTATTCTTTTGTGTTATCGGCGTAAAGATAAACAAATAAAAGAATAAATAAACAAGATACGGAAAAAGAAACTCCCCGTTCGTCGGTGAGGAACGAGGAGTTCATCGGTGACGAATGGGGAGTTTGTCGGTGAGGAAGAATAGAGGCTCTTTACGGCCTTTCTCCTTTGGTTTCTTTTATCAGATATACGCAGGCGGCTCCGATTATGAGCATCACGCCCGCCATTACCAGCATGTTTATTTCGGGTGGAAGCATCCCTTTCGGCGTGAACAATGCCAAAATACTTCCTCCCAACGCTGCGGCTACGATTTGCGGTATGCAGATTGTTCCGTTAAACAGTCCCAGATAGGTTCCCATGTGCCCGCCGGACAAGGCATTGGTGAGAATGGTGAAAGGTAATGCCAGCATAGCGGCCCATGCACAGCCTATCAGCAAGAAGGATATGAATAGTACGTATTGGCTGTGCACGAAATAAGTGGATATAAATCCGATACCGCCCAAGACGAGGCTCAGCGCATAGATAAAGCGGCGGTCTTTGAACATAGGGATACATACCGCCCAAAGTACGGAGCCGATAGCTTGTACGGCAAACAGCACGCCTACCCAGTTGGCAGCTTCCTGATATTGCAGGCTTTTGGTATCGAGGACTATTTTGCTGACTCCATTCACCGTATGCTCTACTGTGGGAGCGTCAAAAACATTTGCAGCTATGCTGCCGTTGGTATATGTCCACATAAACATAAAGGCAAACCAACAGAAAAACTGTACCAGTCCCACTGTCCAAAAGGCTTTCGGTGCTTTTATCAACAGTTTCAGCATACTGACTTTCTCGTGTTCCTGCTCTTCCGTAATGCCATGATATTCGGCATATTCGGCAGGCGGCATCTCTTTGACTTTGACTGTGGTGTAAATAACGCAGAATATCAGAATGGCTGCTCCGATGTAGAACGAATAGATGACGGAATCGGGAATGACCCCTTGCGGCGCAGTATTGCTGATGCCTACCCATGCAAATATGAAGGAAAACAGGTATCCCACCAGGCTGCCGGCGTTGCATAGGAAACTTTGAATCGAATAGGCAAGTCCTTTTTGTTTCTCGTTCACCATATCGCCCACCATCATTTTGAAAGGTTGCATCGCCATGTTGATAGAGGTGTCTAAAAACATCAGCGATACCAGCCCGAAAATCATTGCCGTACTCACCGCCATGCCGAAACTGCCGGCATTGGGCAGCAGGCACATCACGAGCACAGCAACCAACGAGCCTATGAATAAATAAGGAATACGACGTCCGAATCGTGTCCACGTTTTGTCGCTGGCAGCTCCGACAATGGGTTGCACTATGATGCCTGCTAACGGCGGTAATATCCAAAAATAACTTAAGCTGTGCGGATCAGCTCCTAATGTGGAAAAAATGCGGCTGATATTTGCGCTTTGCAAAGCATATGCGATTTGCACGCCAAAAAAACCGAAGCTGATGTTCCACAGTTTCCAGAAACTTAAATCGGGTTTTACTTTCATTGCTCTTTTGTTTTTATGATATTAGTTTTTAATGACTTGTTATTTCGTTGTTCCTCTTACCACCAGATTGGTCCGTACAATTCTGTTTGTACTTTTTTCTTCGTTTCCTTCCAACTTGTCCGTAAGGATGCTGAAGGCGTTTTTCCCCACTTCTTCTCCATGCTGTTCCACTGTTGTCAGCTTCGGGTCGGTGCTTTGGGCAATGGCTCCGTCGGTGAAACCGCAAATGGAGACCTCGTCCGGCACTTTGAGCCCCACCAGTTTGCAGGCGTACAAGATACCTGCCGCCGTTTCGTCATTGATCGCAAAGAAGCCGTCAGGACGATTGTCGCTTTCCAATAAATCGGGCGTTATGGCAATGGCGCGTTCGCGGTTATCGCATAGTTTGATCATGCTGTCGTTTACGGGAATCTTGTATTTCTTCATGGCGTCCAGATATCCGTTGCGTCGGTTTTTGGTGATTTCAAGATGTGGATCGGCTCCGTAAAAGAAGATGCGCTTGCATCCTGTCTGAATCATGTACTCCACAGCGGCAAACGATCCGGCATAGTCGTCTACCACCACTCGCTCCGTTTTCAGCCCTGTACAGATGCGGTCGTAGAAGACGACCGGAATATTGTTGTCTAACAATTCTTGATAATGATTGTATTGTTCCGTATTCTTGGCAAGCGATGCGATGACACCGCAGACGCGGGCGGCGAGAAAGGATTGGACGATTTTCACTTCCTGTTCATACGATTCGTTACTCTGTGCCACGATTATGTTGTAACCGGCTTCGGCGGCTGCCATTTCAATGCCGCTCAATACGCACGAAAAAAAATGATGCACCAGTTGAGGTACAATCACACCAATCGTGTTGCTTCGGCTCGAACGGAGGTTTACGGCAAGCACATTGGGCTTATAATTATGTTTGCGTGCGTAGGCATGAACAAGGTCACGTGTCTCCCGGCTGATGTCCGGATTGTCCTTGAGCGCTCTCGACACAGTGGAGGGAGAGACATTTAATGCCCTGGCAATATCCTTGATGGTTATTTGCGGTTTGTCCATTAGTATGATTTTTTGTTTCAGTCAAAGGTAATGAAAATCGGAAAGCCCGCCAAAGAAACCGGTTATGCTTTGACAATTCCACGCACAAAAATAGTGGATTGGTGCGAAACGCTTTTGTTTGCCGGGGATAATCGGGTTGATAGGCTGTGCAAACGTTTGCATCGATTGTTTTGCAACGTATCTGCAAGTGTCGTTATTTGCTGAAAAAACGAAATTCTGACGATAAATGCGCCGATGAGGCATATTGACAACAGAATGGTTCGTTTGGATAATTTGATATTGGGCGGGATGTCCTACTTTTGCATCATGATTAATGGCAATTCCCATAAATCATCTCAATTTAAACTTGTAAATGTGGGACATGTTGTGAAACACTCCTACATTTTTAAAAACAACATCAGATAGTGTTTCTTGAGACGTTTGTAGTAAATAATGTTTTTTAGGTTATTTGAAAACGATACAAAGATAGTTTTCTTTTTTGTTTAAATGTGTTAAGTGTGTTGTTATAATTAAATTGTGTGTTTCTCTTCACTCCGGCCCGCCTGTCATTCTTGGCTGTGTGCTTTGGGTGGCAGGTGAGTTGAGGTGATGTTTTTTAGATAGTTGAAGTGGTATTTTTTTATATAAGATTATTGTTGATATAGCATGCTGGACGAGAATTGGGACATGCACCGTTCCTTCATCATTGAATTGTTTGAATATCGTTTGTATGTTTCCAATTCTTCTGCGAAGAAGTAAAGGATGATACCCAAAGAAAAAAATGCGCATTTGCGGTTCTGCATCAATACTCGGGTGAGGCACGCTACCCGAAACTTACTTCCGTCGCTACGGGCGGTCGGAATATGGTAAGACCCGGAGTGGAAGGTGGACGCCCTAAAGAGGCGTATTTTTATGTGCGTTGTATCAGGAAATAGATAATAGAGTTATTATTAATCGGTAATAAAAGATGAATAAAATTTTTACAGTATCATTATCAGTATACCTGCTGTTGTTGGCAGGCTGTACCACAGACAAAGAAGTGTTTGACTTGGAATCAACCCGGCCCGGAACATTGATGCTCCGCATGGCGGGGCAGGAAGGTAGTCCCGACGGAACGGCGGATGCCGGATCAATAAAAGATTTGACCGGAATGTTGTTTGAAGGTGGTGTATTGACGGATGTGTTTTCCGGACTCTCCCTTGACGAAGGGGGAGAGGTAAAGGGAATGACTGTTCCCGACGCTCCCGGCGCCCGTCTTTATTTTCTTGCCAATGCCGGTGCGCTGACGGGAGAAAAACCGGCTCCGGGTTCTCTTTTTGAACACGATTTCAGGAAGATGACATTTGCATCGGAACTGCGGCCTGAACAGGGAGGAGCTCTGGTGATGACCGGGTATTGCGAGCTCGGCAGCCGTCCGCAGTACGAAAAGGCGGAAGCGCTTCTGACCCGTTGCTTTGCCCGGTTCGACGTGGAGTCCGCAGAGGGAGTAGCCGTCAGTTTTATTAGGGTAGACGATGTGGCGCAGTCTGTGTATCTGTTTGGGCAGGAGACGGTGAAGTCACCGGAGGATGTGCAGCGCGTAACGTTGGAACGGATATTTGACGCCCCTTTGACTGGACGGCAGGAGGGTGTGTTCTACCTGTACGAGCAGGCGGGACAGGAGTTGCAGGTGGAAATCCTGGCAGAAGTGAACGGAGTGAAAAACAAGCTGACGGCAACCTTGCCTGATATCATCAAGCGGAATCATGTGTATAAACTGAAAGTGACTGCTGTGGGCGCCCATGTGCAGTTGCTGGTTCAGGAGCAGCCTTGGAGTGAAGGAGATATGATTGAGGCTACTCCGGACCTGTCGAAGAAGGTGAAGGTGGACGTGGCACAGTCAGCACTGGACAACGGGATAAGAGTGAGCGAAAGCAGGGATACGGTGTATATTCCTTATTATGGCTCTGCTTTCGAACTGGCGTTGCAGGCGGACACCGAACTGGTAGTGAGGCTGGCAGGCGTTGGAGAAACCGATCAGGAAGTGACGGTGGCTCCTGTCACTTCCGCCACCCGGACCACTGGAGCGGAGAATGTGATGACGGCAAACAGGTTCAACGTGACAACGAAGCTCACAGCTCCCGGCAGTGAGGTACGCTATGTGTATTTGGAAGTACGCAACAAAAACCTGTCGGATTATTACGGAGACAGGATTGTGTTGACGATCGAAAAGAATAAGACCGTATTCACCGGAAGAATTTATACGTTCTTTAATGGGAAGGCGGCGTGCGAAATGATAGAGTATGCCGACGGGGATTTGGGAACTGCCGAATTGACGCCGGGCAGTACCTTGACTTTTGAGGGGAACTGGATAAAGGTGGTTCCCGTAGAAGAGGAAGAACCTGCAGAACCGGGCGCGAGAATGGACGGGATGAGAAATCCGCGTTACAGAATATTGGGAGGCTATAAGCCTAACGATCCGGAGGCTGACGGAAGAATACAGCATGGACAGTTTGTTGTGAACCATGCCGACGGAAGGACAGAGGTGTATCCGGTGAGCAGACCCAATAACGGCTTGCCTGTGGCGTTTGTTGACGGGAAGTACTGGTGCAAGTTCAACTTGAAGGGAAATGCAAGGAGCTTTGAGGACCAGATACAGATAAATGACCCTGCCGCACAAGCACAGGATTTGTATGAGTACCTGAAAACCTGTGGGGACGAGGAATATATGAGACTGATGGGAGATGCTTATAAGGGTTGGCATACCGGAGGACTTGAACTCAAATATGGGGGTGAAGGGGTTACTCCTGCCTTTGCCTACGAAAATTATGCTTCGACTCCCGGCGGGCCGACGATAAACTCGGCCGACCCAACGTTGCAGTGTCCTCCAGGCTATCAGGTTCCCAGCTCTGCCGATGATTACTTTTCTCTGTTTGGCAACAGAAACTGGCAATTCCCTTCTCCCGACGACGATGCCGAAAAGCAAAAGGTAGATAATCATGGAGGAGTGTCGAAAACAGTTCGCAGGTTTAGTCGCTTGAATATCAATTATGACGGAGGCATAATTCCTCGTTTGTATCTGAATAAGATAGAGTTTACCAAAAATGGACAGAACTATTCCTACGCCCTCTTCAGCAGCGGTGTGCAGACAAATAATACGACGATGGATTGGACTCTGTCTGTGTTTGCCAATATCACCGCCACAGGAAATTTGACCCAGGTGGGCGGAAAGTACCTGTCGCAATCTAACCGGGCGGTTAGCTATACAAGGGCTATTCGTTGTATAAAATCTCCAGTTGAATTTATTATTGCGGATTAAAAGTATTGTTGAATGTTGTTTTTAATTTTTGGGTATATTTAAATATAAAGTACGTATGCGGATAATAAAGATATTTTTTTTACTGTCGG
>OGQB01002584.1_pt1 | contig 12938 bp, 12 predicted proteins | sample 1553071 | NCBI WGS metagenome assembly OGQB01 (sample SAMEA2580284, study PRJEB22360) | human gut metagenome | biome: human gut; feature: human-associated habitat; material: faeces | place: Denmark | collected 2008/2010
TCTTCCCTGCATAAACCGCATAAACTTTTCTTTCATGATCTGCACTTCCTGTCTTGAATTAATATGGATTCTATTCTGCTCCGTTTTTCAATCAAAGTCAATTAAATAAATCTAAAATTATTCCTGATTCAGAATATTTTTGCATACTTCATCTGAAATCTGATAGACAATCTTCGATCCATCCAGCATGACATAACGGTTTCCACTTCCATCTTCACTGCCGATATACATTTTCATCGTCTTTTCATCATCATCCTTTGTATAAGCAGCCTCTACCGTGATCCGGCTGGCTTCATCCAGTCCATAGCCTGCCAGGTCTGCATCTTCCACAGAATAATCAGCAACCGTTGTCAGTGACACCGCCCCCAGTCCACCTGCAACCGCGGCAATCTCTTCTTCCTGATCTTCATTTTCTGAATCATAGGTTGTCGTCGTTCCATTTTCCGTGATCACTTCTTTTTTCAGATTGCCGCTGCCAATGCTTGGATATTCATCCAGTTGTGCAAGGTCAGACAACTCCGTCTTGAAATCATCCAACACGCTGGATGCGACCGTATAGACAACACCGGTATCTCCCACCGTTACATAATAATCTGTTCCGGTTGAATCTCCGAAGCTGACTGTTGTTACTGTTCCGTCTTCTTCCGTGATCTCGATGGAATAATTCGGGTCATCCAGTCCATATGCATCCAGGCTGTCTCCATCCTCCAGTTTCCGGTCTGCGGTGATCTGGGCAGCCGCCTTTGCGATCTTCTCCGGCTCACTCTGCTTTAACGGGAAATCCTTGTCTTCTGAATAATACCAGGTATCTCCATCTTTTTCAAAAGACATCTCGCCTGCTGCCACCTGATACTTGATCGCAGTGATCGTTGACTCATCCAAATCCGTCACTTTAACCGTTTCTTTTTCTTCTTTTTTATCCTGCTTTTTATTCCAGGAGCTTAGTCCAAAATAAAGAATCAAAAGGATGACCAGCACTCCTGTTAAAATCAATGGTCCTTTTTTCTTTTTCATACTGACACCTCAGGCCTTTCTTCTTCTGAACCATACGACAAAGCCACCGATCAGAATGACTGCCGGAATACCAAATACAACAAGAATACTGAATCCGCCTGCATGCTGAACTGTATTATACTCTGTTGTCAGGCTCTTTGCCTCGATGGAAAGATTTGTCACACCCTCAAAGTTTGCTGTCACTGCATTCATAAATACCTGCGTATTTTCAAGCTGTGAAAATGCATCCGTGATCTGCTGATCGATCAGGCTGCCTGCAGAGATAACCGTCAGTCTGCTCTCTTTGCTGTCTGCACTTCCGTCTGATGAAGTATCTGTTGATGTATCATCGGATGAAGTACTGTCGGATGATGCATCCGTAGAAGCATCGCTTTCTGATGAGGCAGTATCGGATGAATCGCTGTCGGAACTGATCGTTTCAGTTGCAACCACTCCCAGGTCATACGTTCCCTGCTTCTGATCTTCTTCTGTCACTGCATATGCCTGCTCAGAAGTTGTCATAAAGGCACTCGTTGTGATCGTATCTCTTGCCGGATCCGTTGTCGTCAGTCCGCGGGAATTCATCAGAAGTACCATCTGAGAACTGATTCCGTCTGCCATATCACCGGATAAATTCAGTACCGGGAAAATATAATACGGCTGATTCTGATAACATCTCTGTGGATCTGCGATATAACCATCTGCTCCCTCAATTCCATAATCTTTCAAAAGTCCTGCAAGTTTCGGTAAAGAATCAAGTCCTGTATCTCCCAACAGACACATCACCTTGCCGCCTTCTCCAAGATATCCGCTCAGAAGGCTGACCTCATCATCAGAAAGATCATTCGTCGGGCCATCCATCAACAGAAGATCACAGTCATCCGGTATAGAATCTTTCATCAGAAGATTCAGTTCCTCGGTTGTATAATTATTCTTTGTCATCAGATCCGTGATCGTTGTAGAAAGAGATCCCTCTCCATGTCCTGTTACAGTATAAATCTTTTTCTGAACATCGCTGGTCACATAATTTACTGCACTGCTGAGCTGTCCCTCACCGTCAAAGGAGGTATAACTCGATGAACCTGAGTAATAAGAAGAATAATCTGATACCAGGATCTTGTCAAAGGAAACGGTCGTTGATTTTCCTGTTGCCTCGCAGGATACATAGATCGTATTCTGTGAAGTATTATATTCTGTCAGTGCTGACGGATGCAGAACCGGGTCGATCCATTCCACCTTGATCTTATCTGACAGTGCCGCATATTTGCTGATAAATGTCGTGATCCTGTCATCTGTCTCATCTTTGACTGCCAGTACTTTCATATCAATCTTATCATCCAGACCTTTCAGCAGATCTTTCGATGTATCGGAAATGTCATAAATCTTTGTACTGCTGACATCAATATTTCTGTATGCTTCCGGAATCTGACCGACAACCAGATTAAATACAATCATGACTGCTACGACCAGCACCGTCATTCCTACACTGTAGGAACCATGCTTTGTTCCGGAAGTATGGAACATTCTTTTTAAATTTCCTTTTTTACTTTTTAATTTTTCCACGATCCAAACCTCCTAACTCCAACGTCTTTTCTGAATCGACTGTACTGTAAGAAATACAAAGACTGCGATCAGTGACAGATACAGTGCAATTCCCGTCACATCTACAATACTGTTGGATGTGATATCTGTAAATACATCCGACAGTGCCAGTCTCCCAAACATTTTGGAGAGAAGATTCTCAAATAAAGAAGATTTTACAAAATAAGTAATAACTGCCGCAGCAGCTCCGATCACTTCCAGTCCTCCTGCAAGCATCAGGTTCGATGTCATATGGAAAATATAGAAAGCAACGATCGTAAGAATGACCAGGACTCCCACCAGTCCACTGACAGCCGAACTCGGAAGCAGTGTCAGGATTCCGTTCCATAAATACAAGACCAAAAGGATGCCGAATGTACTGATAAATGCAATAATCTGACTTTCTGTCAACGAAGACAGAAACATTCCGATCGCTGCAAATACGCATCCAAGCAGGAAAAATACCAGAATAGAAATATAGTCCACTCCAAGGTATGCTGTTCCCTGAGATTTGATAATCAGCGGATAAATACAGAAGATCACACTCGGGATTCCAATCACTGTGATCATTGCAAGATACTTTCCAAGAACTACCTTCCACAAACTCACCGGTGCGGTCAGCAGAAGCTGATCCGTCTTATTTTTCCGTTCTTCTGAAAAGCTTCGCATCGTGATCAGCGGAATCCCGACAATAAATACGATCAGAGAGCCTGCCAGCGAATAGGAAAAATACGGATATCCCGCAGACAGATTATATGCAACAAAATAAATGCCCGTAAATACCAGAAGGAATGCCACAAATACACATCCCACCATAGACTGGAAATAGGACTTCAATTCTCTTTTATAAATCGCCAGCATTGCTTACTTCCTCCTTTTCTGCCTCTTTTGCCTTTCTGGCAAATTCTTCTGCGGCCTTGTCACTCTGGGTCAGCTCCATAAATACATCCTCCAGGCTGACCTGAACCGGATTCAGCTTCAGCAGCGGCATCTTCTTTTCTGCAAATGTCGTAAAGAGTTCTTCCCGGATATCCTGTCCTCTCTTCTCCCGGATCTGTCCGCTTGTTATGCCACTGGCATCTATCTTCAACGAAACTTTTTCGATTCCAGGTACATTTTTCAGCACTTCTTTTACTTTGGAAGCTTCTGTCCTGGTCTCAATCTCGATCAGCCCGGACTCACCCAGGTAACGTTCCAGGTTCTCCGGTGTATCACTTGCAACCAGTTTTCCTTTGGAAATGATCATGATATAGTCACACACTTCTCTTACTTCTGCCAGAATATGAGAACTTAAGATAACTGTATGCTTCTTCGCCAGCTTACGGATCAGTTCACGGATCTCAATGATCTGCTTCGGGTCAAGACCTACACTTGGCTCATCCAGAATAATGATCTCCGGGAATCCCAGCACAGCCTGTGCCAGTCCGACTCTCTGCCGGTATCCTTTGGACAGATTCTTGATCAGACGCTTTTCCACGTCTTTGATCTTTACAAGCTTTTCCACATCATCAATCGACTCTGCTCTTTTTGCCTTCGGAATTTTCTTCAGTTCTGCGGCAAATTCCATATATTCCCTGACCGTCATATCCATATACAGCGGTGGAAGCTCCGGCAGATATCCGATCTGCTTTTTCGCCTCCTCAGGCTCTTTTAAAATATCATGCCCGTTGATCAGCACCTCCCCTTCTGTAGCTCCGAGATATCCCGTCATGATATTCATGGTCGTAGACTTTCCGGCTCCGTTAGGACCTAAAAAGCCGTAGATATGCCCTTCTTCAATGGTAAAATTCAGGTGATCTACAGCTAAATGATTTCCGTACTTTTTCACCAGATTCTTTACTTCTATCAAAGTCTCCATCCTCCTATTTCTCTCTGCATAACACAGAGTTTCTTTTTACCTGTCAACGTTATCAGAAGTTTGTGAATCTTTTGTGTATCAAATGTGACGGAAGTTTGCTCTGTTCATTTTTGTATCAAACGTAACGAAAGTCTGCTCTATTTCAATTCTACAACTGCGTAGGGTCTTCCATCCTCCGCACACAGTTCAATAACCGTCCGGTCTTCCTCCCTGCTCCTTTTCGGATAAATGACATCTCCCAGGACTGCCGATTTCTTATACTCCACACGGATCTGTCTGAACTGGCGGTCAGCCGGAAGAAATTCCAGTGCCATCTGCACATACTGGCAGTTATTTACATGCTCATTCGTATCAATATGATAACGACGTACCGGGAATGCCTCCAGTGCCTCAGTCTCTTTCGATAGGGAGATTTTTCTTCCCTTATAAGGCATATCCAGTGCCTCACCCATGCCGTATGGCTTTATGTCTTTTTCCTCCGGTCTTACCGGCCGCCCGGTCTCTGTATCAAGAAATACCCATACAGAATAAGCCTTTGCGATCATGTTCCCGCTTTCATCTTTTAGGTAAAAATTACGATTTCCGAATAATCCCTTAAATTCTGTCGGAAATGTTCCGATCGTGATCCTTTCTCCCAACGCAGGATACCGTTCTGCGATCACCTGCCAGTAGGACAGAATCCAGGCACGCTTTTCTGCCTTCAGTACCTCCGTTCCAAGTCCCACATCTTCTGACTGGAACGTGCTGCAATCCTGAAAATAATTGATCAGTGCAGGAAGGGTCAGTGTTCCATGATGATCGATCTCACTGTAACGTACTCTGCTGTTAAATTCATACATTTTATTTATCCTCCGTTTTTGCTACATAATCATAATCTACCGTAATCACACTCTCGTATCTGGAATCCACTCCCTTTAACCGCTCCATCAACTGTAACGGAAGGTCATTGCGTCTTTTTTCATCATATTCGATCGGGATCACCATATCGAAAATCAGATTGATCCTCTCCGCTCCCCACACGACACGAAAATCGTGGATGCTGCATGCCGGATCCAGCTCTTTCAGAAGATGCTCTGTCTTCTTCCTGATACGGATCACCTTTTCATCTTTCATTTCCACCGGATCCATATGGATCACCAGCATCATCCCAAGTTCTTTTGCCGCATCCCGTTCGACACGGTCTATGATCTCATGCGACTTTTCAAACTCCTGGTCGTTGGGAACTTCTGCGTGGATGGATGCCATACTTCTGCCCGGTCCGTAATTATGCACGATCAGATCATGAACTCCCTCGATCCCATCGTAGCTCTCTACAAATTTTTTAATCTTCTCATAAACCTCCGGACTGACCGGTTCACCAATCAGAGTATTCAATGTATCTTTTGCAATCCCGAAACCGGCCCACATCACAACCAGTGCCACGCCAAGACCGACAAAACCATCCATATTGATCCCTGTTGCCGCAAAAAAGAGAATCGAAAAAATTGTCGCTGAAGTCGTGATCACGTCTCCCATAGAATCAGTAAAGACCGCCTTCATCACCTGAGAATCAATCTTCTCTCCTAGCTTTTTGTTGAACAGTCCCAGCCACAGTTTCACTGCGATCGAAAGGCATAAAATCAACACCGAGACCGGAAGAAATTTCAACTGCTCCGGATGAAGGATCTTTCCCACCGAATCCTTCAGAAAGGTAAATCCAACCTCCAGCACCAGAAAAGAAACAATCAGTGCTGCTATGTACTCGATCCGCCCATGCCCGAACGGATGATCTTTGTCCGCCGGCTTTCCTGCCATACGGACTCCCACAAAACTGATCACCGATGAGCCTGCATCGGACAGGTTATTAAAAGCATCTGCCGTAACAGATACACTGTTCAGTACCAGTCCGACAATCAATTTTGTCAGAAATAATATTACATTACAAAAGATGCCCACAATGCCGGACAGCATACCATATGCCGTCCGCACGGACACCTTTTCTACCTCCTCATAATCTTTTACAAAATGCCTGATAAGAAATTCTGTCATATTTATTTTTCCTTCCAGAAGAACCAGCGGATCTGAAACTTTGAACCTGCCGTCACTTCCGAATATTCTTCCTCCGTCAATACCTTCTTTAACTGTTGTTTTCCCTTTTCAGGAAGTACTGCATTTGTTGTATCCAGAAAACACAGATTCGGATACAGTACGCACCACCAGTTATGTCCTGCCGCTTCTCCCAGTTCGATCCTCAGGGTCTTGTAATTTCCGGCAGGAAATGTGACATCTCCATAGGTCCGATCCGGGAAATAGCATGTCGTCACCGCCACACTGACTGTCTGCTGCATCTGCAGGTCTGTCATTTTCTGCTGAGCCACCCGCCGGATCTCCTCCGTATGCTCCCGCATCCACCGGGTCGTCTCCTTTACATCCATCCCTTCAGGAAGTACTTCTTTTAAATAGGATAACACTGCATCCCGCACCTCCAACTTCACTGCCTGGTCTTTCCTGCTGTCGCTGTTCGCAAGAACATGGAACCGCAACACTTCCTCTGCCAGATGCTCCTGTACTGCCCGGTCTTTTCTCTGCACATCTCCCAGCACTACTGCTGTTGTCACTACGGTTGCCACGATCAGTGCAAGGAAAATGCTGATCACACGAATCTTCCCCGGTACGATCTGCTCTTTTCTGACTGCTTCTCTGACTACTTCTTTCATATGTAATCCCTCCATATATCTATTGTCCGGTCAGGTTTTTCCTGATCTTTCTCATCTTTTTCCGGTCATCCGATCGGCTGATATATGGAGTATTACCTGAAAGCTGCCCTCTATTCATTTTTCGGATACATTTTCCTGCTGATGCACTTTTCTTCCTGATACATTTTTCTTACATACGCTTTTTTCTATACGCTTTTTTCTATACGCTTTTTTCTATACGCTTTCTTCTTTTTCGCGGATCGTGTCTACTACTGCCTCTGCCTGGTTCTTGATATGCTGTCCTGTGATCTGGGTTGCACGATCTTTATCCCGGCTTTCGATTGAATCGATAATCGTCTGATGTTCTTCCAGCAACTGCGGATAACACTCTTTCTTTTTCAGATATTCAATCCTGTAGCGATACATCTGCTCCCGCAAATTGTTCAGAAGCTGGATCAGACGGCGGTTATCCGTGGCTGCATAAATGATATCATGAAATGCCACATCTGCCTGTGCGATCCGGGTAATATCATCGCTGTCCAACGTATTACAGAATTGTGCTGAAGCCTCCTTCATTGCTTTGATCCCGTCTTCATCCATGCGATCGCAGGCAAGCTGGACTGCCAGTTCCTCCAACGCACACCGCACTTCCAGTACATCTCTTAAATTCTTTTCCGTGATTTCTGCTACTTCTGCACCTTTCCTTGGAATCATCAGGACAAGACCTTCCAGCTCAAGCTTACGGATCGCCTCACGGATCGGCGTCCGGCTCACTCCGAGTTTGTTCGCAAGCTGGATCTCCATCAGTCTTTCTCCCGGCTTCAGTTCCCCTCTTAAGATTGCCTGCCGCAGCGTATTAAATACCACATCTCTCAGAGGCAGGTACTCATCCATCGTTACTTCAAAATCTGTTCCCATATTATTTTCTCCTTACGTTATGCACATTCGTCACATAGACCTGCTTCGTCAGTCCGCTCTCACGAATCTTCCTCTGTGCCTCCCTTGCCGCAGCACGGTTTTCAAAAAGTCCGAAAACAGTAGGACCACTGCCACTCATCATCGCACCAATCGCACCATTCTCTCTCATGACCTGCTTCAATTCTTCGATCACCGGATGCATCGGGATCGTAACATCCTCCAGCACGTTCCCCATATTTTCTGAAATCCTGTGAAGATCCTTCTGCCTCAGACCCTCGATCAGAGCATCTATATCAGGATGTTCTATGATCTCCTCTGAGTCCAGTGCCTCATAAACTACTTTGGTTGATACACTGACCGGTGGCTTTGCGATCAGAACCGTACATTTCGGCATGGCAGGGAGGACACTTAATTCCTCTCCGATCCCTTCTGCCAGCACCGTCCCTCTCATAATACAGTAAGGCACATCTGCTCCCAGCTTTACCCCACGTTCCATCAGATCTTTTTGCTGCAGGTGGAGTCCGAACATGCGGTTCATCCCGAATAAGACAGCCGCTGCATCTGAACTGCCGCCTGCCAGTCCCGCTGCCACCGGAATATGCTTATTCAACACGATCTTCACACCCTCGCTGATCCCAAATTCCTCGATCAGGAGCTTTGCTGCCTTATAAGCAATATTGGTATCTCCTGTCGGGAGAAATCCCAGGTTGGTCGTAAGTTCGATCCCAGGTTCTTTCTTCTTTGTCAGCTTTACTTCATCATACAGATAAATGGTCTGCATGACCATACGCACATCATGATATCCGTTCTCTCTTCTTCCCAGTACATCCAGTCCCAGGTTTATTTTTGCAAGTGCTTTCAACTCGATCTGCTTCATCCGTATCTTCCATCCTCTCAATCGCAAAACGCATGCTGTATCTTGTATACATAGTACTTACAGTATACTCATATTTTCTTTAAAAATCAATAATTTATCCCCCTCTTTCACATTTTCATTCTGCATTCCGTTTACTTCCATAATGCCTTCTTTTGTCGTCATATACTGCTTTGCAAGCTGCCACAGATCTTCTCCTCTCTGCACGATATGCCCCACGATCGACGGTCTTTTTTCAAGCTGTTCCAGGTCCAGCGGTTCTTCCCTGACATTCTCCATCGTCCACACTTTCACCGGTCTTCTTAAAAATGTATCAAATGTGAGGATTCCTTTGATCTCCACTGATTCACTTCCGACCAGTGTAATCTGCAACTGCTCGATATGCTGTTCCATATTGTAGACTGTTTCCTCCGGCATTTCTTTACACTCGATCTGATGTTCAAATGGGATCATTCCCTGCCAGCTTCCATATGGTTCTGCATCATCTCCACGCAAATAAAGGAACGAGAGGTGTAAAATTCCTTCCACCCGGATTCCCTCTCCGGTCCTATCCGCATGCTCCACCTGGATTGCTCCTCTGGCATGCAGGATCTGCAGAACATCTGTCTTCAGCTCCGGCAGTGACAGTCGTTCCGTCACCTTACATTTTGACTGATTCTGCATTAATAATTCTTCACATACCACCTCAGTCGTATCAAAAAGACACTGTTTCTGAAGTGAATACAGATCTTCCAGCAGTTCCACGCTTTCCTCCCGGTAAAAATTCATATGGAGTGCCAGCGTTCCTTCAATTCCAAGAATCCGCATTTCCCCGTCTTCATCCATTCTGAGATCGGTCAGTGTATCCTCCATCGTATGGCGAATAGAAAAATACATCTCTTCACTGATTCCCTCACACGGAATCCTTCCCTCATAAGGGATCGTCTGTGAGATCCAGTCCGGCTTTTCATCCCCGGACAGATACATACAGAACAGGAACAGTTCTCCCCGCACGATCAATTCATCCTGTCCTGGACGCAGTTCCAGTTTCCGCTCACTGATATCGGTAAATAAGATCTGCCCTATACTTTCTTTCGTTCCCGGAATCGTAATTTCTTCTTTGATTCTGTATGTATCTTTTTTGGTCACTTCCAGTTGCAGGAGCTGCACTTTTTTCATTTTTTTATACAGCGGAACATCCCCTTCTGCATCCGTCACGGTCTCTTCATCTACCAGCTTTTCCCTGCCGACTTCCAGTTCCACCATCGCACGCAGACTCAGTTTTCTTGAATGGATCAGGGACGGAGTAAACTCGATCCGCACATTCTGAACATAAAATTCTTCCCCCTCCTGATTTTCTGCATAAACCATCTCCTCAAACGGAAGTTTTCCTTCCAGCACCCCAGGTTTCGGATCTGAAGAAACATTCAGATAAAGAATCCTGAAATACAGCTTTCCTGTAATCCGGACATAATTTTCTACCGGACGGATCTCTTCGATCTTCAGCTCTGTTCCTGTATCAACAATTCTTCTGACATCCTCTTTTGCCTCCGGTACATTATAATCTTCATCCACATAAAACTGGTCAAAGATCTTCTTTCCTTCTCTGACGTAATGAATCCTCTTTTTTATCAGTTCCATTTTTCTCCTCCTTATTCAAACCGGATATTTTTTTCTGTCTCTTCTAGTTCCACTACTACATAAGGATAAGTTGCAATCTCCTTTTTTTCTTCTCCTTTTTCCGGTCCGAGAAGACCGGTATGGATATAGACCGTTTCCTGTGTTTCACAGAGCCGGTCCACTTCCACACTGTATCCTGTTGTCTTCTGCTCTCCATATCCCTCGGCAAGATACAATTTCCCCTGATCCGCAAAAGTCAGCCGGAACGGATTTTTCTTATTTTTCTCGATCAGGCTCATTAATTCTTCCGGAATCGCCTCCTCCGTAACTACTTTTATCTCCAGTTCGTGCTGTTCAGAATTCTTTTTTTCCTGCCGCACGCAGCCTCCGGCCTCCAAAGACAGCAGAAGACAGAAAGCCAGTGCAAAAGTTTTCCACATACTCTGCTTTTTTCTCTCCACTTTTCCACCTGTTGCGGCATATTTTCCCTATTATCCTATGACATTCCCCATACAGATATTCCTTTCCGGCCTGTCCTCCCCAGCCTTGTATTTTACGGGATGCTCCTGTATAATGGAAAGATATCAGGGCGTCTGGTTTCCGCACTGCAGGAGCCTGCTCACGAGTGAGTTCAAAGGCTTTTACCACGCTCCGATAGCATAAAATAAAAGAGAGGAATTTCTATGATTCGATTAATATGTATTGTTGTATTTCTGATTTTATACCTGATCCTGTCGATTCCGGTTTTTCTCGTGGAATGGCTGATCGGTAAGTTCAATCCACAGGCACGGGATATCAGTTCCTTAAGGATCGTCCAGTGGGGATTTAAAGTGATCCTGAAAATGACCGGAGTAAAGGTCACTGTGATCGGTGAAGAAAATATTCCTGATGAACCAGTTCTTTACGTGGGAAACCATCGCAGCTTCTTTGATATCCTGCTTACCTACAGCCGCTGCAAAAGACTGACCGGATATATTGCCAAGAAAGAGATGGAAAAAGTTCCCCTGCTTTCGATCTGGATGCGTTTTGTCTATTGTCTTTTCCTTGACCGGGAGAATCCTAAAGAGGGACTTAAGACGATCCTGAAAGCCATCGAATATATCAAAAAGGGGATTTCGATCTGTATCTTCCCTGAGGGTACAAGAAATAAGGGAGAAGAACTTTCTCTTCTTCCTTTTAAAGATGGAGCATTTAAAGTCGCAACCAAAACCGGTTGTGCTATTGTACCGATCTCCATGAATAATACCTGTGAGATTTTTGAAGCTCATTTTCCAAAGATCAGAAAGACCCACGTTGTCCTTGAATATGGAAAGCCGATCTACCCGGATGAGCTGGATAAGGATACGAAAAAGCATATCAGTGAATATGTAAGAAATATCATTGATGAGACGATCCATAAAAATGCTGAACTTATATAGTTTAGCATTTTCAGAGAACTGAAGAAGACGACTGTGAATCATGAATACTCATCTTTCACGGTCGTCTTTTTTATTCTTCCAAACTGTTTCTTAGCTTTTATTCAATTCCTGTTACTGTGTAATCTTTCTCTTCCACAGCTTTTTTCAGCACATCATCACTGATTTTGCTGTTCAGTGTCACTACGGCTGTTCCGGCCTCATGGCTTACTTCCGCTGTCTCTACCTGGTCCAGTGCTTCCAGTGCTTTCTTCACTGCTGCCTCACAATGTCCACACATCATACCTTCAATTTTGATCGTCTTTGTCATTCTTTCTTCCTCCTGCTCTTTCTTGCTTCTATTCGCCCTGACTTTTTTGTCATGACTTCCATCATACATTTTAAACCAGTTCAGTCTCAATGCATTTGTTACCACACAGAAACTGGACAGGCTCATCGCCGCTGCCCCGAACATTGGGTTCAACTGCCATCCAAATAACGGAATCCATACTCCTGCTGCCAGCGGGATTCCGATCACATTATAAAAGAATGCCCAGAATAAATTTTCATGGATATTACGGAGTGTCGCCCGGCTCATCCGGATTGCTGCCGGAACATCGCTCAGTCTGCTCTTCATCAGCACAACATCTGCAGCATCAATAGCAATATCCGTTCCCGCCCCAATCGCGATTCCTATATCTGCTCTCGTCAGAGCCGGAGCATCATTGATACCGTCTCCGACCATTGCCACCTTTCCTTTTTTCTTCAGTAAACGGATCGCTGCCTCTTTTCCTTCCGGCAGCACACCTGCAATGACTTCATCCACTCCTGCCTGTTCCCCGATCGCTTTTGCGGTCCGCTCATTATCTCCGGTCAGCATAACCACCCGGATTCCCATATTCTGCAGTTCTTTTACTGCCTGCGGACTGTCTTCTTTGATGACATCTGCAACCGCAATGATTCCGATCAGTTTCTCATTTCTTACAAAGAACAGCGGAGTCTTTCCCTCCTGTGCAAACTTCTGTGCCTGCTGCTCTGCCGCATCC
>OGQB01002586.1_pt1 | contig 12933 bp, 9 predicted proteins | sample 1553071 | NCBI WGS metagenome assembly OGQB01 (sample SAMEA2580284, study PRJEB22360) | human gut metagenome | biome: human gut; feature: human-associated habitat; material: faeces | place: Denmark | collected 2008/2010
TCAAGATGCCGGTATTCTCCTTTGAGAAGATCCGGGGTGCTGAGATCAGCCTTGGTCCGGAGATGAAATCAACCGGTGAGTGCCTTGGTATCTCGAAAAATTACAACGAAGCGTTGTTCAAGGCATTCCTTGGAAACGGCGTGAATCTGCCGAAGTACAAGAAGATGATACTTACAGTAAAGGATTCCGATAAGCTGGATGCAGTAGAAATCGGACAGCGGTTTACCGCGCTTGGTTATGAGATCTATTCGACAAGAAGTACCTGCCGTGTCCTGAATGAGAATGGCGTACCTGCAAAACCGATTAACAAGGTGGAAGAGCCTTCTCCGAACCTGTTAGACCTGATTCTGTCACATGAGATCGATCTTGTTATCGACACACCGTCACAGGGTGTGGAACACAGCAAGGACGGCTTCGTAATCCGCCGAAATGCAATCGAGACAGGTGTGACGGTTCTCACAAGCTTAGATACCGCACATGCGCTTCTTACAAGCTTAGAGTCATCTGACAGACACAATCTTTCTCTTGTGGATATAAGCGAAATATAGTAAAATAAAGGTAACCATGCAGATAACCTGTCTGGTTACCTTTATTTTTTTGAGGTGATGGAATGAATATTGGTTCGATGAGTAACAACTATATAATTCCATATAGCGGTGTCAGCCGCGTGACACCGGTCAATGCGGACAATACGGTCGACACTTCCACGAAGGTGAAGCCGGTCGAATGTCAGACGTGTAAGAATCGGAAATATGTCGATGGTTCGAACGAACCGGATGTGTCATTTAAGACACCGGGCAAGATTGCGGCAGGAGAATCGTACGCGAAAGTAAGTGCACATGAACGGGAGCACGTGGCGAATGCGATTCAGAAAAGCAGCAAGCCGGGTGCAAAGCTGATATCGGCGAATGTAACATTGAAGATGGGGGTCTGTCCGGAATGCGGCAGAACGTATGTTGCAGGTGGAGAGACGACGACACAGATCCAGTATTCAGAGAGTAATCCATACGAGAAGAACCGGAAACAGGCGGAAGCCGGATTTCTGATCGGGAACAACTTTGATGCTATTTCTTAGACCAGCATTTGACGTTGCGCTTTCGATTGCGCTTCGTGTCTGATTTGTATCGGATTTCACATAACGAATTTAAATATTGCAGATAATGCTTCTGGGAATCCATGGATTCTTCCGGGAAAAGTGGAAGCAGGAGCTTCACGGGATTTTGCTTATAGAAGATGCAAAGCTTAATAAAAAATTCCATCGTTGGCTTTCGGTAGTCCGCTTCCAGATGACAATACGATGAACGTGAGATGCCGGTCGATGCGGCTATTTCTTTCTGGGTGTAACCGGAGTGGAGTCGGAGACGAATGAGCATAGCTCCAAAGGTGGTTGTGTCTGACATGATAGATCCTCGCTTTCTGGATAAAATTGAAAATTGGAATGAAATAATTTGGAAGCAGCCGCTTCCAGAAAAATAGAAAAGAAATCATATTCGAGAAGCAGTGTAAGTTCAGCCAGAACATCGACTGGCGGCGCACATCTTCCCGTTTCATAGTTACTGTAGGCTTGTCTTGTAATATTGAGTCGTTTGGAAATGTCGGTTTGATTGAGATGTTTTTGACGACGCGAAATTTTTAGACGAGGCCCGAATTCTTTTGGAATCATAGAATGTACCTCCATGGGCATTATGTTAACAGAAAAAGAAAAAAATACAAGCAGAAAAAATAAGATTGGCACATATTCACAAGTGAGACTGTGAATACTGCACAAAATAGGAGAAGGAGACAAAACATGAGTAAAGCAGATGATTTGTTCATTGCGATGTGTAAGGATATTATTGAGAACGGTTACGATACGAAGGGCGAAAAGGTGCGTCCGAAATGGGAGGATGGGACTTCGGCATATACGATCAAACGGTTTGGTGTTGTAAACCGATATAATCTGGCGGAGGAATTTCCGGCGATCACGCTTCGAAAAACTTATATCAAATCCGCAATTGATGAATTGCTCTGGATCTGGCAGAAAAAATCAAATAACGTCCATGACCTGCACAGCCATATCTGGGACGCGTGGGCAGACGAAGATGGTTCGATCGGCAAGGCGTATGGTTACCAGCTCGGTGTGAAGCACAAATATAAAGAGGGTATGATGGATCAGGTCGATCGTGTGATCTATGATCTGAAGAACAATCCATACAGCCGCCGTATCATGACGAACATTTATGTGCATCAGGATCTGTCCGAGATGAACCTGTATCCGTGTGCGTACAGCGTGACGTTCAATGTCACAGGCAACAAATTAAATGCCATTTTGAATCAGCGTTCGCAGGATGTGCTTGCAGCGAATAACTGGAATGTCGTACAGTATGCGGCACTTGTGTATATGATGGCACAGGTAACTGGATTTGAACCGGGAGAGCTGGTACATGTGATCGCAGATGCACACATCTATGACAGACACATTCCAATCGTGGAAGAGCTGATCAGCCGGCCGACGTATCCGGCGCCGAAAGTAACACTCAATCCAGATGTCAAAGATTTTTATGATTTTACGGTTGATGATTTTACAATCGAAGATTATCAGACCGGACCACAGATCAAGAACATACCAATAGCGGTTTAGAGCGAAATATTTGGAGGGTAATATGGACTTAATAGTAGCAGTAGATAACAACTGGGCGATTGGAAACAAGGGCGATCTGCTCGTATCAATACCAGAGGATCACAAATTCTTCCGACAGACGACAATGGGAAATGTCGTTGTACTTGGAAGAAAGACACTGGCAGGATTCCCGAATGGCCTGCCGCTTGCGGGAAGAGATAATATCATTTTATCGACTGATCCGAATTATACCGTGCGAGGGGGTACGGTTGTTCACTCGAAGGAAGAACTGTTCGAGGAACTGAAAAAATATGAGGATAAGGAAATTTTTGTAATCGGTGGCGGACAGATCTACGAGATGCTGCTTCCGTATTGCAAGTATGCGCATGTGACGAAGATCAACTATGATTATGCAGCGGATACACATTTCCCGAATCTGGATGAACTGGAGAACTGGGAAATGATCGCGGACAGCGACGAGCATACCTATTTTGATTTGGAGTTTTATTTCCACAAATATGAGAATAAAAATCCATTAGCATTTTAGAAATTTGGTGATTTTTGCATAAAATGCACAAAATAATTGATGAAAATGTTATAAATCATACAAAAAGTCTTTCAAATATGATGGAAGTATGGTATCATTTAAGGTAAATTTGAGCGATTATTTTTATTTTGGGAGGGTAATAAAAATGACAGAAGTAATGTTGACGTCCGGACAGGGCTTTGAGGGTTACGAAATCGTAGAGTATTTGGGATTTGTAAATGTACAGTCGGTACTTAGCTCGAACTTTTTCAAGGGGTTTGCAGCCGGTGTGAGTGAGATGTCAGATTCCGAGAGTGAGAAGCTGACAGGCAAGCTGGAGCAGGTAAATGAGACAGCACTGAAGCGTCTGCAGACAATCGCAGCAAGAAAGAAAGCGGATGCGGTAATTGGCGTGGAACTGAATTATACACAGTTTGCAAGCTATTCCGTAGGAACGATCGCTTCTGGTACAGCTGTTCGCCTGAAGAAGAAGCCAGAGGAGAATCCAGTTACAGAAAAATCTCTGTATGTCAGCAACTACTATAATCGTCTGGTGCCAAGACCGGTACGTGTATGGTTACGTGGTTCTAAGAATGGAGTAACAATTTCTACAGATTTCTTTAATTATAACAAAGATGATATTCGTGCAATCCGTGCAGACGTCGAGCTGACAAACCTGTATGAAGAACGATTGCTGTTAAAGGATCTGGATTTTGTATTTGAGAAAGGAAATGTTTCTCTGATCGAATCCAAGGATATGGAGTGTAAGCTTCCTGCAAAGGATATTCTGCTTTTGAAGGATGCAAAGGTACGCATCTCCAAATATGTGACAAGCCGTGGTGTATTCGCGTGCAACGACCAGCCAATCGATGTCAGCATGCCGTTACATAGATTATCTGCACTTAAAGAGAAACGTGGTATTGATGCAGTCGAGAAGTATCGTACCGATGGCATGATCTGGACATGTAACTGTGGTTATGTAAACGAGGCTGGTGCAGATGAATGTCTGATCTGTGGACGTAAGCAGGAAGACATGAAGAGTACATCGAAGTTCAATCCAGATGAGATGCTTGCAAAGATGCAGACGAAGGAATATGTCATTGAACTGAAGGATGTATTGATGGAATACATCAAGGATATTGATAGCGAGTACAGAATGGAACTTTTGGAGATTATGGAGTCAGGATTGCAGTATGAAAAGACAAGAGGCAACATGAAAGACACCGTAATCGAGAAGGTAGAAAAGGTCTTTGAAGGACACTAAGTAAAATGAAACTGGCAGAGGTGACAGGGCATGGGCGCAGGACTCAGCATGGCGAGTGTAAATAAAATTAAAGAGTTGGCGAATTCCAGAGAATATAGTCTGGCACTTGAGTTAGTGGAACATCAGGATTTGACAAAATCCCTGAACCCACAGTTCCTGAGACTGTGTGGAGAGATTTACATAAAAAATGATAGATATAAGGATGCCAGACGATGTCTGATCATGGCGCATCGTCTGGGACCGGAATCGAAGCGGGTTTTGTATACGTTTGTGGAGCTGTATTTGCGGATGGGATATTTCCAGCTGGCAAAGACGTATTACGATATGTATATGTTTGATGCCAATGCATATGACAGCCGGGACATGGAATATGTCTGGAATAAGCATGAACATGCGGACGATTACAAGACGCTGGAACCATTGATTGCCGGGTATGCACACAATCTGGACTATGACTGGAGCTTTGAGTTATATCTGCTTTACAAGAAAGAGGAAAAACAGAACGAGGCGGCGACGCTGGCTGAGTTATATCATGCATCGTTCAAGAATTCCGATAACAGCCAGATTATATTGGATATCGAAGCTGGAAAAGTAAAGGTAGATACATATTTCGATATATATGCGGACACTGAAGCTGTAGATGATGATCCAGATATGGAGGCACTTCGTGCAGAAGAACAGGAGCTGCTTGCAACCGATGATCTGCGGATGCATCCGAAAGAGGCAGAGATTACGATCATGTATGAGGATTCATATACACCTGCCGGTTCGGAGAAGAAAGTGCAGAAGATGCTCAAAAAGCAGGAACGCGAGGAGCAACGGAAAGAAAAGAAACTGCTGAAAAAACAAAAGCAGCAGGAAAAGGCAGAAGCTGCGGCAGCGGCGGAAGCTGAAAAGACTGAGGCAGAAGTGAAACCTGCTACCGAAGAAAAAACGGAAACCGAAACGAAAGTGCCTGAGACAGTTGCGGATGAGACAGAACAGAAGACGTCTGAGAAAACAACTGTGACAGAACAAGAAACAGCAGAGAAAGCATCTGTGACAGAAACATCAGAACAAAAAACGGCAGAGGAAGCGTCTGAGACAGAAGCGGAAGAACCGGAAAAAGAAAAAAAGAAGGGATTTTTCCAGAGACGGAAGAGAAAGAAACACGAGGAAGAATCTGAGACAACGGATGCTGATATAGAAGAAACAAAAGAAGTAACATCGGAATCGGAAGATGTAAAACCATCGGAAGAGCCGAAAGAATCAAATAGTGACATTTCATCAGAGATTGCAGAGACAACAGGGCAGGCGGAAGATATGAGACATGGAAAAGGGACAATTGCAAAAGATGTAGTCGTAGTAGATGAAGATGATGGTTTTGAAGCAGAAGCGGATACGATTGAGGAACTTGCATCCAAGGAACATGTGACGCAGGAGACCGAGACGAAGGAAGCAGAAGTGACAACAGCCAAGAAAACGACGTTTGAATTCCAGACAGTGGAACTGGCGCCGGAAGATTTTGAGGAAGAATATGAGGTTGACGATTTCTCTGAAACTGTGGATGATGAATTCGGAGAGATGAAGATGCCGGAACCGAAACCTGAGATTGAAGAAACTGTGGAAGAAGAACCGGAAATCGAAGAGATAGCAGAAGAGACTGTCGAAGAAGAACCGGAGGTTGAGGAAGAGATCGAGGAGCCAGAGGTTGTAGAACCGGAGCCAGAGATTGAAGCCGAACCAGAATCGGAAATCGAAGAGACGGTGGAAGAATCTGTGAAAGAAGAACCGGAGGCAGAACTGGAGATTGAAGAGACTGTCGAAGAAGAACCAGAGGCAGAGGAAGAAATCGAGGAGCCGGAGGTCGTAGAACCAGAGCCAGAGGTGGAAACCGAGCCAGAACTGGAGATCGAAGAGACTGTCGAAGAAGAACCGGAGGTTGAGGTAGAAATTGAGGAGCCAGAGGTTGTAGAACCGGAGCCAGAGGTGGAATCCGAGTCAGAACCGGAGATCGAGGAGACAGTAGTAGAAGAAGCTGTTGAAGAAGAACCAGAGACAGAGGAAGAAATCGAGGAGCTGGAGGAAGAACCGAAAGAGGAATTCCACGTAGCTCCGTTTACAACGAAACCGGAAAAAAAGAAGTTGGACTTCCCGGTATTCAAGTCATCGTTATTCCCGGATTATCACAAAGAAGTGAAAATCGTTGAGAACAATTTCAACGAGATCATGGAAGAAGCACAGGATAAGATGACGGAGAACATGCAGAAGGAAGAGCAGATGCAGAGAGAGGCGGAAGCGTTACTTGCATCACTTGGAATCAGCATAGACTCGATTCCAACAACACCACAGGCCGAGAAGAAAGAGGAACAGCCGGTACAAAAAGGACCTTCACGAGATGAGTTAAAAGCATCTTTGAAGATAGATTCTGTTAAGAAGAATTTGCTAAAACGTGTGAAAGAATACAGATAATTCTTGACGAGAAGATATGACCGAGAGAAGGTATGACTGAAAGGAGGCAATGGGAGTGGCTATTGATCAAAGAGAAGCATTGATTGCTGCGGTAAGAGCACAGGTAGAAAAGGAGAAAGCTGCCAAGGCTGCAAAATTGAAAAAAGAGCAGGAAGCAATGCAATTGTCTGGAGCTGCAGATGCGGGAGAAACTGCTGCAGACCACAATAAGCCAAAATACAAAACTCTGTCAGCAGAAGAACTTGCGAAAATCGAAGAGAAAAAACGTCGTAAGAAAGCTGCAGAACTTGGTATTAAATTGGAGGACGAGGAACCAGAAGAGGCACCTGCAAAGGCAGCAGAACCTGCGAAGGAAGAGCCAAAGAAGGCAAGTGATGAAGGACTTGGCATGAGTGTTGGCATTCAGGCAGATAAGTCTGGAAAATCCTTAGATAAGCCGGCTGGCGGCGGACTTGGAGCACCAGTAGGTGGCGGACTGTCAGGTGGCAAGACAGAGAGCAAAGGACTTGGAGGACTGGGCGGTAGCCTTGGAGCTACAGAGCCATCTGGAGGACTTGGTCTCAATATTGACATGGGTAACAAGCAGGAAGAGAAAGCACCTGAGAAGAAAAAGGCTCAGGATGATGAAAAAGCAAGATTGCGTCCTACAAAATTATCCGGTGGCAGTGGCGATGTAAAGGTAATCAATGGGGATGATGCAGAAGAGGAAGCATCCTTTACAAAACAGGGAAATACAACGATTATTTCCGATGGTGTAGAGTGGAAAGCACAGGAGAACAAAGCATCCAAGGATGATGCAGATGATATCATCAGCATTGTGCCAAACCGGAGTACTCCAACCAATGATGTGAAGAGTATGTACGATCTTGGCGATGAGGATGAGGATGCTCTGGGTGCAGAGATATCAAAGCTTGCGCAGTATGGCGATGCTGAGAATAAGGCAGAGGAAGAAAAGAAAAAGGCGCAGGAAGAGATGGCGAAGAAGGCAGCGGAGGCAGAGGCAGCCAAGAAGAAGGCGGCTATTGAGGAAGCTGAGCGGAAAGAAGAAGCCAGAAGAAAGAAGCTGAAAGAGGCAGAAGAAAAGGCAGCTGCACAGGAGCGTAGAATCGCAGAAGCAGCAGCCAGACAGCGTGCAGCTGCAGCCGCTGAGAAACGTGCAGCCGAGGAGGCACGCCTCAAGGCAGAAGAGGAAGAAAAACGTAAGAAAGCGGAAGAGGCACGTCTGAAAGCAGCCGAGGAAGCCCGCAAGAAGGCTGAGGAAGAGGCAAGAGCCAAGGCAAAGCAGGAAGCTTTGAAGAAGGCGGAAGAGGCAAAGAAGAAAGCCGAAGAAGCAAAGCGTATCTTAGAACAGGCACAGAAGGCAGAAGAAGAAGCAACAAAGCGTGCAGAAGAGAATCGGAAGCGTGCTGAGGAAGAAGCCAAGAAGAAAGCCGAAGCAGAAGCAAAGAAGAAAGCTGAGGAAGAAGCAAAGAAGAAAGCCGAAGCAGAGGCAAAGAAGAAGGCAGAGGCGGAAGCAAAGAAGAAGGCAGAGGCGGAAGCAAAGAAGAAGGCAGAGGAAGAAGCCAAGAAGAAAGCCGAAGCAGAAGCCCGTAAGAAGGCTGAGGAAGAAGCAAAGAAAGCAGCCGAAGAAGCCCGTAAGAAAGCCGAAGAGGCTATGCGTATCTTAGAAGAAGCAAAGAAGGCGGAAGAGGCAGCACTAAAGGCAGCTGAGGAAGCTCGTAAGAAGGCAGAGGCAGATGCAAAGAAGGCAGCGGAAGAAGCCGCAAAGGCAAAGGCTGAGGAAGAGAAACGCAAGAAGGCTGAAGAAGAAGCTAAGAAGAAGGCAGAGGCGGAAGCAAAGAAGAAAGCCGAAGAGGAAGCAAAGAAGAAGGCAGCGGAAGAACTTGCTGCAAAGGCAGAAGAAGAGGCTCGCAAGAAGGCAGCCGAGGAAGCTGCAAAGGCAGAGGCGGAAGCAAAGGCGAAGGCTGAGGAAGCCCGCAAGATCTTAGAGGCTGCAAAGAAGGCCGAAGAGGAAGCGCTGAAGGCGGCAGAGCAGGCAGACAGCATTCAAATCGACCTGACACAGCCAGCGGAGGAAGGAAAACTTCCACTTGCTGCATCTTACCTTGAAAAGTATACAAAGATGGAGAAATCCGGAAAGAGTCTCGTGGATACATTCAATGCCATTACTGTTGATCAGGAGAATCGTAACGTATGTATGATGGGTGATCACGGATTTGGTCTGACCAGTGTCGGAGAAGATTTCGCAAGAAGCTTCTACGATATGGGAATCTGCAAGGCGAAGACGATCGCGAAGATCAAGGCACAGGCATTGAACAAGGTTAAACTTGCAGATGCAATGTCAAAGCTTGCCGGTGGATGTATGGTTGTTGAAAATGCAGGTCTGATCGCACCAGATAAGATGACAGAGCTGATGAAACTTACAGCCAAGGATGTAAACGATGTTGTTGTGATTCTGACAGGTGCGACTGAGTCTATCAACCGCTTGTTTGGAGCGACTGGAGATGCCAAGGATAAGTTTACACACCAGATCAATATGGAAGGCATTTCTACACAGGATATGCTTGCGATTGCAAAGGGATATTTCAAACAGCAGGGCTTTAAGACAGATGATTCTGTAGAAGGCACTGTAAAGAATCTCCTGATGGCAATGGAGTCTGGAAATATCGATCGTATGCTCAAGGCTTGCGATGAGGCAATGCTCAAATGTGACGATCGTGAGAAGGCAAAAGGTTCCAGCCGGAAATATTTACTAAGTGAAGATTTTAAATAATCGTTGAAAAAATCAGAGCCGATGCTTATAATTTAAGCATCGGCTTTTTACGTGATAAGCCAATAGACGGGATGATAAATAAGAAACCAGAAGATAAGAGGTATAAAACGTGGTAAATATAGATATCGGTATAGACCTTGGAACATCGAATACGGTCATATACATAAAAGACAAAGGAATCGTAGTCAACCAGCCATCGGTGGTTGCATATGAGGCTAAAAGTAAAAAGATCATTGCGGTTGGAAATAAAGCCAAAAAGATGCTTGGAAAGACACCGGAGGATATTGAGGTGACACGTCCGATCCGGAATGGTGTTATCTCCGATTATATTATGACGGAGCGTATGCTCAAGATCTATGTGAAGTCAGCGATTGCAAAACGAAAGATCTGGGGCAAACCAAACATCTGCGTCTGTGTGCCAAGTGGTGTCACGGACGTACAGCGGCGTGCAGCGTGTGATGCAGTATACCGTACCGGTGCAAAGAATGTGTATGTGCTTGAGGAACCATTTGCGGCAGCCATCGGTGCAGGTGTGGATATTGAGTCGGCAGTTGGTGCGATGGTTGTGGATATCGGTGCGGGAACGACGGATATTGCAATCGTAGCAAGAGGCGGTGTGCAGCATAGCAGTTCCATCAAGATTGGTGGCGATGATTTCGATGAGGCAATCATCCGTTATATGCGGAAACGTCATAATGTGCTGCTGGGCGAAAGCTCTGCCGAACAGTTGAAGAAGGACATTGGTTCTGTGTATCCGCGGGAACAGGATGCGATCGGGTATGCACGTGGAAAGGAACTGGTGCGCGGACTTCCAACGAAGATGGCAGTCAAATCCTCTGAGATGATCGAGGCGTGTCAGGAGGAGACAGATCAGATCTTGGATTCCGTTCGGGAGATGTTGGAGGCGGCACCACCGGAACTGGTTTCCGATATATCCGAGCATGGTATTATCCTTGCCGGAGGCGGAAGCAAGATATTTGGTATGGACAAGCTTATTATGGATAAGATTGGTGTCCCGGTTGTGAACATCAAGAATCCGGATCAGGTTGTTGCGACAGGTGCAGGAACAGCCCATTATTATATCAAGGACGGAAGAACCTTGGAAGAGTAAGAGACAGGATAGAAATACGTGGAAAATAAGAAGAAAACATTGCGTGAACATGGTGTGGAATATACATATGATGAGCGGTTCCTCCCACTCACGCAGAAGGAAATGCAATTAAAGGGCTGGGAACAGCCGGACTTTGTCTATGTGATCGGAGATGCCTATGTGGATCATCCATCTTTTGGACCGGCGATCATCAGCCGTGTGTTAGAGGCACATGGATATAAAGTGGCAATCATTTCACAGCCAGACTGGAAGGATGAAAATTCGATTGCGATTTATGGCAGGCCGAAGCTTGCCTTTTTGGTGTGCGCCGGAAATATGGATTCAATGGTGAACCATTATACTGTTTCCAAGAAAAGACGGCATACAGATGCCTACACCCCGGGTGGCGAGATGGGAAAACGACCTGATTATGCGACAATCGTTTACTGCAATCTGATCCGGAAGAAATACAAGGATGCGGCAATTGTGGCAGGCGGTATCGAAGCAAGTCTGCGCCGGCTGGCACATTATGATTACTGGTCCAATAAGTTGAAACATTCGATTCTCGTTGATGCACAGGCGGATATTGTGATCTATGGTATGGGTGAGCATGCCATTGTGGAGATCGCGGATGCGCTGCAAAGCGGCATTGACATCAAAGACTTAAGTTTTATTCATGGAACGGTCTACAAAGCAAGAAATCTGGAACATCTGTATGAAGACTATATTGAGCTTCCGTCGTATGACGCGTTGCAGGAAGACAAATTAAATTACGCGCGAAGCTTTAAAATCCAATATGATAACACAGATCATATCACCGCGAAGATTCTGGTAGAAAAATATAAGGATTATCAATATATGATCCAGAATCCACCGGCGGAACCATTGACGGAGCAGGAGATGGACGAGGTGTATGCGCTTCCATATACGAAGACCTATCATCCGATTTATGAGGCACAGGGTGGAATCCCTGCGATATCGGAGATCAAATTCTCGCTGGTCAGCAACCGGGGGTGCTTTGGCGGGTGCAGCTTCTGTGCGCTTACATTTCATCAGGGGCGGACATTGCAGACACGCAGTCATGCTTCGATTATAGAAGAAGCGAAAGAGATGACGAAGGATCCGGATTTTAAGGGCTATATTCATGATGTGGGCGGCCCGACGGCGAATTTCCGGCAGCGCGCCTGCAAGAAACAGGAGAAATACGGCGTCTGTGCGAACCGTCAGTGTCTGTTCCCAAAGCCATGTCCGAATCTGATTGTGGATCATTCCGATTATCTGAAATTACTGCGGGAGCTCCGAAGTCTGCCGAAGGTGAAGAAGGTATTTATCCGTTCGGGTATCCGGTTTGATTATCTGATGGCGGACAAGGATGATACATTCTTTCGGGAACTTTGCAAATACCATGTCAGCGGGCAGCTGAAGGTGGCGCCGGAACATATCTCTGACAAGGTACTGATGAAGCTTGGTAAGCCGGAAAATGCAGTCTTTCAGGCATTTTGCAAGAAATACAAACGGATCAATGAGGAACTTGGATTGAAGCAGTATATGGTACCATATCTCATGTCGTCACATCCGGGTTCCACTCTGAAAGAAGCGGTGGAACTGGCGGAATATCTGCGGGATCTGGGTTATATGCCAGAACAGGTGCAGGATTTCTATCCGACACCTTCGACGATATCAACCTGCATGTATTACACTGGCGTGGATCCGCGGACGATGGAGAAGGTATATGTGCCAAATTCTCCACATGAAAAGGCGATGCAGCGTGCACTGATCCAGTACCGGAATCCGGATAATTACGATCTGGTGCATGAGGCACTTGTGAAAGCAGGACGGACGGATCTGATCGGGTTCGATAAGAACTGTCTGATCAAACCGCGGAAGATGAAGAATGCTGCAAATGAGAAAAAATCTCAATATGGCGCATCGAATAAACAATCTGGAAATCGTTCGAATGTGCAACATAAAAATTCTGCACAGAAGCAGGGGCAAAACCAGAAGCAGCAAATGAATACAAAAAACAAAAAAAGTATACGCAATGTACATAAAAAGAAACAAAAGTAAAGGTTTCTTTTATTGCGAAACCACAGAAATTATGATATTATCTATCTAGGCGTGTCGACATATGCATGATCGGCACAGATAGAAACAATAAAACGAAATGGAGGAAATTTTCAACATGGCAAAGAAAGTAGTTTTAGCTGGCGCATGTCGTACAGCAATCGGT
>OGQB01002589.1_pt1 | contig 12922 bp, 8 predicted proteins | sample 1553071 | NCBI WGS metagenome assembly OGQB01 (sample SAMEA2580284, study PRJEB22360) | human gut metagenome | biome: human gut; feature: human-associated habitat; material: faeces | place: Denmark | collected 2008/2010
TCAGATCTGGTGGGGACACAGAATTCCGGCTTATTACTGTGATGAGTGCGGTGAAGTAGTTGTTGCAAGAGAAATGCCTGAGAAATGCCCGAAATGCGGATGTACACATCTTCATCAGGATGAGGATACACTGGATACCTGGTTCAGTTCTGCATTATGGCCATTCTCCACACTTGGCTGGCCGGAGAAAACACCGGAACTGGAATATTTCTATCCGACAGATGTACTTGTTACAGGATATGACATTATCTTCTTCTGGGTTATCCGTATGGTATTCTCTGCTCTGGAGCAGACTGATCAGGTTCCGTTCCATCATGTACTGATCCATGGTCTGGTACGTGACTCCCAGGGACGTAAGATGAGTAAGTCTCTTGGAAACGGTATCGATCCTCTGGAAGTTATTGATAAATACGGCGCAGATGCTCTTCGCCTTACTCTGATGACAGGTAATGCACCTGGAAATGATATGCGTTTCTACTGGGAAAAGGTAGAAGCAAGCCGTAACTTCGCAAACAAGATCTGGAATGCTTCCCGTTTCATCATGATGAACCTGGAAGGCAAGACAGTGACAGAGCCGGAGAACTTATATGATCTCTGTGCAGAGGATAAATGGATTCTGTCTCACTTAAATACAGTGATCCGCGAAGCTACAGAGAACATGGAAAAATATGAACTTGGTATTGCAGTACAGAAGGTTTATGACTTCCTGTGGGATGAACTCTGCGACTGGTATATTGAGATGGCTAAAGTTCGTCTGTGGAAGGCAGAGGAAGATCCGAAGGCAGCAAATGATGCACTCTGGACATTAAGAACAGCGCTGACAGAAGGCCTGAAGCTTCTTCATCCGTATATGCCGTTTATCACAGAGGAAATCTACTGCACACTTCTTCCTGAAGAAGAGTCTATTATGATCTCCGAATGGCCAGTATACAGAGAAGAAAGAAACTTCCCGGATGCTGAGAAAGCAATCGAGGGCTTCAAAGAGGTTGTAAGAGGTATCCGTAATACCAGAACAGAGATGAATGTTCCGAATAACCGCAAGACAAGCCTGCATATTGTGGCAAAGGATGCTGAAACAGCAGCAATGTATGAGAACAGCAAGAAATCCTTTGTAAATCTTGCATTTGCAAAAGAGATTCTGGTACAGACAGACAAGAACGGAATCAGTGAAGATGCAGTTTCAGTAGTTGTTTCCAATGCGGTTGTATATATGCCGTTGGAAGACCTGATTGACAAAGATAAAGAGATTGAACGTCTTACAAAAGAAACAGAACGTCTCACAAAAGAGATCGCAAGATGTGAAGGTATGCTGAATAATCCGAACTTCGTAAACAAGGCACCTGCTGCCAAGGTGGATGCTGAGAAAGACAAACTTGCGAAATATAAAGAAATGATGGATAAGGTTAAAGGACAGTTAGAGCAGCTTAAGAAATAAGGGAGTGTTTAGATGAAATTGTATAAGATTTGTAACAAAATCTCCCTTTTACTCCATGTACTTGCCAGCGCAGCGGGATATTTTGTTATGGAGGCAATCTGCCGTCACTCGTTTATAGAAGCCTGGAATTATATGACACAGAGACCTCTGGTTTTTGCATATAATGCGGCATTCATTTTTACCTCGTCACTAATTGTTTATCTGTTTCACAGGAGAGTATTCTGGAGAGTACTGGTTACGTTGTTCTGGCTGATACTGGCCATTATTAACGGTGTTCTCCTGCTCAACCGTGTTACACCGTTTACAGGACCGGATCTGCATCTGATCACAGATGCAATGAAGATTGCCAACAAATATCTGCCTGTTGCAGGCGTTGTGGCAGTCTGCATCCTGTTTGGGATTCTTGTTATTTTACTGCTGATGCTACTTATTAAAGGACCGAAGTATCAGAACAAGATTAAATACCGCTATAATATTCCTCTGATCCTGCTGGCTGTTGCTCTTTTTGCAGGAAGTACACAACTGGCACTGGAGAAGAGGGTGCTTTCCAATTACTTTGGAAATATTGCTTTTGCATATGAGGATTATGGATATCCTTACTGTCTGGCAACTACGATTTTTAATACGGGAATCAGCTGTCCGAGAGATTATTCTGAGAAAGAAATCAAAAGAATTGAGAAGACGGAAAAGAATCTTCCGGAAACGCAGGAAGAAAAGCGGCCGAATATTCTGTTTTTGCAGTTAGAATCATTCTTTGATCCTACGCTGGTTAATTACCTGGATATTTCAGAAGACCCGATTCCGACCTTCCGTAAGCTGATGAAGGAATATTCTTCAGGATATTATAAGGTTCCGTCTGTCGGTGCAGGTACTGCCAATACGGAATTTGAATCCATTACAGGAATGAGTATGCATTATTTTGGACCCGGGGAATATCCTTATAAGAGTATTCTGAGAGAGACTACCTGTGAGAGTGCACCTTATGTACTGAAGAATCTGGGCTATACCACCCATGCGGTTCATAATAATGAGGCAAACTTCTATGGAAGAAGATCTATTTTCCCGAATCTCGGATTTGATACTTTTACTTCTGAAGAGTACATGGCAAGAGAGAACGAGAAGAATCCAAATGGCTGGGTAAAGGATGAGGTTCTGACAGATGAAATCCTGAAATGTTTGGATTCTACTGAGGGGCCGGATTATGTATATACTATTTCCGTACAGGGACATGGTGCATATCCGGATGAGCAGATTCTGGAGGATCCTGAGATCACAGTTTCCGGTGCGCCGACTGAGGAAGAGAACAATAAATGGGAATATTACGTAAATGAGATCCATGAGATGGATAATTTTGTCAAAGAGCTGACAGACAAGCTTGCAGATTATCCTGAGGATGTGGTTCTTGTTATGTACGGTGACCACCTTCCGACTATGGGACTGACTGTGGAGGACCTGAAGAACAAGTATCTGTTCCAGACAGAGTATGTGATGTGGGATAACTTCGGACTTAAGAAAAAGAATGAAAATCTTGCAGCATACCAGATGGCGGCAGAGGTTATGGATCGTGTGGGAATCCATGAGGGAACTGTTTTCCGCTATCATCAGGCAAGAAGAAATACCAGAAATTATCAGGTGGATCTGGAAACCCTGCAGTATGACCTCCTTTATGGAAAGAGATATTCCTACGGGGAAAGCGGCGAAAGTCCTTATCTGCGTACCAGAATGCGTATGGGAATCTATGATGTGACTCTGGATTCCATTCAATGTATCTCTGAGGCAGATCATACATATTACATTAAGGGAACGGAATTTACGCCGTCCAGTGAAATCAAGCTGAACGGAGAATGGTATGATACGGTCTATATCAATCCGACTACGTTGATGATCACAGGTACGGAGCTGAATGATTTCGACAGGCTTGCGGTGATCCAGCGAAGCAACAGCTCGACGCGAAAACCGCTGAGCAAGAGCTATGACCGGTCCTGCTATGCACTTTATTCAAATAATAAATGGAAATTAACAGAAAGTGCCGGTACGAATGAAAATTAATCCATAATTTTGTCGGATAAAATATTACGATTGGTACTGGACATCTTCCACCACTATTATATAATGTTAGAGTAACTAAATACATTATAGATAAGTGGTGGAATTTTTTTATGAATTACGAAGAAGCAGTTGCTTATATTGATGAAACTCCGAAATTTACAAAGAAGAACAGTCTGGATCACACAAAGGAATGTCTGAGAAGACTTGGTAATCCTCAGGATAAGTTTAAGGTGATCCATGTGGCAGGAACTAATGGAAAGGGAAGTACATGTGCGTTTCTGACCTCTGTTCTGAGAGAGGCGGGATATTCCTGCGGATTATTTACTTCTCCTCATTTGGTAGATTTCCGCGAGCGCATCCGCATAAACGGACAGCCTATACCGGAAAAACATGTAGTGGATTTTGTAGAAAAAGAACGGGATTTCTTTGAACCGCTGCATCCTTCGTTCTTCGAACTGACTACCGCCATGGCATTTCGTTATTTTGCCGATGAAAAAGTGGATGTAGCCGTCATAGAAGTGGGATTGGGCGGCCGTTTGGACTGTACAAACATCATTCATCCGGATTTGTGCATCATTACTAATATCAGTTTCGACCACGTCCAGTTTTTGGGAGATACACTGGCGAAAATAGCAGGAGAAAAGGCCGGCATCATCAAAGCCGGTATTCCTGTTGTCATCGGAGAAACCACGCCCGAAACCAAACCGGTTTTCCTGCAAAAAGCGGCAGAAGAGAAAGCTCCGATCATTTTCGCAGAAGATACGATGAAAAATGATTATCCTAAGATGAAAACAGAGTTGCAAGGACTCTACCAGATAAAGAACACGCGCACTATCCTCGCCGCCTTGCCGCTGTTGAAAGAAGCCGGTTACCGGATAGACGAGCAAAGCATACGCAGCGGTTTTGCCCATGTCTGCGAACTGACAGGACTAATGGGACGATGGCAGAAACTGCAGGATGCCCCCACCCTTATATGCGACACCGGGCACAACGTAGGCGGCATCACATACATTGTAGAGCAACTGAAACAACAGACTTATCGCCAACTTCATATTATAATAGGTATGGTGAACGACAAGGACATCAGCGGTGTGCTCTCCTTGCTTCCCAAAGATGCCACCTATTATTTCACCAAAGCCAGCGTGAAACGCGCCCTCCCAGCAGAAGAGCTATGCAAACTCGCCGCACAAAACGGACTGCAAGGAAGTTGCTATCCGGATGTTCCTGCCGCTGTGACTGCCGCACAAGAAAAAAGCCACCCGGAAGATTTCATCTTCGTAGGTGGCAGCAGCTTTATTGTAGCGGACTTATTAGCGAACCGCAATACACTCAATCTCCACTAAGGCATCTTTCGGTAGTGCCTTTACGGCAACTGCCGAACGTGCCGGAAAGGCTCCGTCAAAATAAGTGGCATACACCTTGTTCATATCGGCAAACAAGGACATATCCGCTAAAAAGACGGTAGTCTTCACGATATTCGCCATGCTCAATCCTGCTTCTTCCAGGATGTGCTTTACATTCTCCAACGATTGGCGGGCCTGTGCCTCTGCTCCCTCCGCCATTACTCCGGTAGCTGCATCAATAGGTAGCTGACCTGAGACAAAAACCATTCCATTCGCTTCAATCGCTTGGCTGTAAGGGCCTATTGCGCCCGGAGCCTTTTGGCTACAAATCACTTTCTTCATAATCTTCTACTCTTTTTTTATCTATTCATTATCAAGTATATCACATTCTTTTATAACATTCTCAAAAAAAAATCAGCAAAGTCATGCAGTATTTCCAAGAACGGTGCATTTATTAGATGAATACACAAAAGAAATTTACACATATAACCTGTTAATACCTAGACTTAACTTTTATTTTAGTATGGGGAAGTTTCCCAAACAAAGGCTCTGCTTGCGAAAGCAGGGCCTTTATATTATTATCTATATGCTATTTACAGTGTTTCTCAATCAGCTCATCCACATTCGGATCACCCAAATCCTTTGCCTTGGCAAAGCTCTGGCACGCTTCCTGTTTCTTCTTCATCTGTAACTGTGCAATTCCCATAAGACGATAGGCCTCGGCATATTTAGGATCGATTGCCAAAGCATCCTGCAATATTTTCAAGGCTTCTTCATTGCGTCCAACACGAATATTGACAACAGCAAGTTCAGCACGATAAGTCAAATCTTTCGGGTTCAACTCAATGGCTTTCTCCAAATCATTCAGTGCACGCTGGAATTGCTTGGCTTTCAAAGCAGCCTGTTCACGATAATAATAGAACACATCATTTACCTTACCGTTCACCGTTTTATAATATGCATCATAGTCGAGCATCGCGGCACGCGCCTGATTTGCATTCATACGTGCCTGAGCACGTTCCAACAGATAAGGAGCAGCTTCTTCCGTATACGGCTCATTGAAATGTGTCATACAACTATCCATGAGTGCCAAAACTTCCTCGGCAGGTGCTTTCATCAGCTCTTTAGTCTTGGCTGCGCTAAAGAAAGGCGCTGCCGATGCCAAATCAGATTGGTTGACCTTTTCGTAACAGGCCAGCGCTGCCGGATAATCTTGCTTTGCAAACAAAATGTCACCCTCTACCTGCACATACACCGGGAGTTCTTGAAGAGCAATCGCTTTTCTGATTTCATCTGCTGCCCTGTCGTAAGACCAGTCCTTATAAGGCTTCTCCGGATTGCTCAGCATGTAGTTATATATCAATTTGGCACGATTATAATACACATCGTCTTTCTTCTGGGCCACACTCAGCGCCTTATCCATATCGGCCTCTACTTTTTCCATCGAAGCATCGTCTTTGGACCGGTACAGCTGATTAGTGGCACGCCTCATATAGCCGTCTGCGCTATTGGGATATTCGGCAATAAAATCATCCAACAGCTGGGCATACTCATCCTGACTAACTTGCGAGGAAACCATGAAAAGGAACACCAACGCTTCTTCTTCCGTATCAGGTAATGCTTTTTTGATGCCGATATTCTTTAAGGTCATATCTCCGAAAGAGAATGCCGATACGCTTTGAGCCATTGCAAAGTTGGCATCAACCGCATAACAGATCGTAGCGGTATCAGCGCCGGATGATTTCTGTGCAAGAGCAAAAACTTCTCCTTCTTCGGTCATAACAGGACAGCTCACCATCTTATCTTTCAGACTCAAGTTGAGCGTATAGTAATAATATTTCTCAGAAAACTTATCCGCAGCCTTCACCTGACCGGCTGTATAGGAACGGTCTTTCTGGGTTGAATAAGGCAAGATATATACATTAGCACCCACTGCCGGAGATACGGCTGCCAAATTTAGCGCAGGCACTTTCTTGGCTGATATGTCTACGCGAAACTTAATGACATCGTACATATCATTTGCACCCAGAATAGAGACCACCGGCATCTGTACGCCCGCCGAATTCACCACTACCGCCCGCTGTGCTCCCTTAAACAAGGAATAATCGGACAAGGCAATGCCATCTTCCGTTATGAAGAATCCGTTACCGGTATTCAAAATCTTGTCATTCTCTCCATAAGTAACCACCGAGAATACGGCACGTTTAGCTTTCTCCACCCATTTGGGGGCTTGTGCTACACTCCACTGCGCTAAAAGGCACAGAGTGAAAAGCAGGAAAATCTTCTTTTTCATATTTAGTTGGTTCTTTGTTTCACAGCTTCATAAATCAAGATTCCGGCCGCAACAGATACATTCAAGGACTCGATCGTTCCCAGCATCGGAATCTTTACCCATTCATCGCATAGCGCAAGATTATCATAGGAAACTCCTTTGTCTTCGGCTCCCATAATGATGCACATAGGACCTGTATAATCGGCTTTCGTATAGTCATAATCACCTTTCTCCGTAGCCGCCACAATGTGGAATCCACTATTCTTAAGGTACTGCAAGGTATCTTTCAGATTCTGTTCCCGGCATACGGGTAAGGTGTGCAATGCGCCAGCCGAGGTTTTCACTGCGTCAGCATTTACCGTCACACTGTTCTTGGCAGGAATAATAACGGCATCGACTGCCGCACACTCACAAGTACGGGCTATCGCTCCAAAATTACGTACATCCGTTATGCCATCCAGCATAACAAACAAAGGATTCTTGCCTTCTTCAAAAAGAAACGGCACTAAATCTTCCGTTTTCTGGTAGGTTACGGCAGAAACAAATGCTATCACACCTTGATGATTTTTACGCGTAAAGCGGTTGATACGCTCTACCGGCACACGCTGCACAGGAATCAAAGTTCCTTTTAAAGCAGCAAAGAGTTCTTTGGACAAATCACTTTGAATATCCTTTTTGACCAATATTTTGTCGATGTCCTTACCTGCTTGAATAGCTTCTATAACGGCACGAACGCCGAAAATCATTTCACTTTTATCTATCATTGTATCTTATTGTTTTTTGTTCTACTTTAGCCTGCTAAAGTCCTATACTACGGTCATAAACTTCTACTTTACAACCGCAGAGTACTATATTCTTCAGGCGATGCCCAACAGTGCCTTTGCATTGTTCAGCGCAGCATCAGTCAAGGTGGCACCACTCAGCATATGAGCAATTTCCTCTATCCGTTCTTCGTCAGCCAAACGACGAATATGACTGTTGGTTTCCGTCTCATTATCCTGCTTGTACACCTTATAATGAGCACGTCCGCGAGCTGCAATCTGCGGCAAGTGAGTGATGCTGATAACCTGACGGTCGCTATCCCCCATTTCCTGCATAATGTCCGCCATACGATCGGCTATCTCGCCAGAGACTCCGGTATCTATTTCATCGAATACAATAGTGGGCAATTTCACAGCTCCTGCTATCATTGCTTTGACGGACAGCATGACGCGGGCTATCTCCCCCCCCGAAGCCACCGAAGATATACTCTGCAAAGCTCCGTTCTTATTGGCAGAGAAAAGGAAGTTCACCGTATCCGCACCATGTACCCCCGGCTCCTTACGTGCTCCTATTTCCACCCGGAAGCGAACATTAGGCATACCCAAAGGTATCAGACGGGCGGCCATTTGTTTTTCAACCTCACGAGCAGCAGCAGTACGCAATTTAGTAAGTACGGCAGCCTGTTTCTTCACCTTACTATATAATGCTTCGCTACGAACCTTCAGTTCTTCAATCTGCTCGTCCGATGAAGTGATATTGGCAAGCTTAGCCGCATAATCATCTGCCAAAGCCAAAAGCTCATCTACCGTAGTGACGCGATGTTTTTGCTGAAGTGTATAAATCAGATTCAAGCGGTCATTCACCTCTTCCAAACGGACAGGATTAAATTCTATTTCTTCCTCCTTTCCAGAAACCTCCTGAGAGATATCTTTCAACTCAATATAGCTGCTTTCCAGTCGCTCGGCAAGCTCTCCGGCAGAAGGATATACTTTCTGTAACCCCAACATCGTGTTCAGACATTCTTTCAGAGCAGAAAGCAAACCGCCTTCATCGGAGTTCATCACCTGTCCGGCACGAAACAACCCGGCTTTTATTTCTTCTGCATGACTCAGTGTATCCGCCTCCTGTTCCAGTTCTTCCTGTTCTCCGGCAGCCAACTGTGCATCTTCCAACTGCTCCAGCTGAAAACGGATATAATCTTCATCAGCCTTATTTTGTTCGGCAAGAACGATAAGATCTTCCAAATCCTGCTGCACCTGTTTCCATTCCCGGTGCAAAGACTGATAGTTGTTCAGTTCTTCTTCATCATGCGCCAGTATGTCCAACACATTCAGCTGAAACCCTTCTTTGTTCAACAATAAATTTTGATGTTGCGAGTGCACGTCAATCAACTGTTCGCCCAATTCTTTCATCTGCACCAGCGAAGCGGGCGTATCATTGATAAATGCACGACTTTTACCCGAAGCGTAAACTTCACGACGAAGGATACATTCATCCTCATATTCCAGTTCATTTTCTTCAAAGAAAGGCCGCATGCCATAACCGGCAATTTCAAAACGGGCTTCAATCACACATTTTGCAGCCCCTTGCCTGATAGACTTCACATCGGCACGCTGTCCCAACAGCAGACCGATAGCTCCCAGAATAATGGACTTTCCGGCCCCCGTTTCACCAGTAATTACCGAGAAACCGCTACCAAAATCTATATCGAGTTTCTCGATAAGCGCATAATTCTGTATGTATAGAGAACGCAACATTTTATTAAATTAAGAATTAAGAGTTCATCACTTCCACCAAATGGTCGATGATATCCGCAGCCACTTCCGCTTTGGACTTTAACGGATAATCCTTTTTACCACTCCGGTCTATGATACTGATTTTATTGGTATCGCAGCGAAATCCGGCACCTTTGTCATTCAACGAGTTGAGCACAATAAAGTCCAGATTCTTACGCTTCAGCTTATCTTCGGCATTATATTGTTCATTGTTGGTTTCGAGGGCAAACCCTACCAATATCTTACCGGGATACCTTTCTTTCATCTCTCCCAAGCAGGCAGCAATATCCTGCGTAGGTTTCAGGTTCAAAGACATGTCTCCGGTCTTTTCCCGCTTTATCTTTTTATCGGCAACCTGTTCCGGCGTGTAATCGGCAACAGCAGCAGCCATAATGGCAACATCAACATTGTAAAACAAGGATGTGGCCGCATCGAACATCTGTCCAGCAGACTCCACACAAAGATGCTGATGCATGGGATAATGAGTGTGTAGTTGCACAGGGCCGGAAACCAAAATAACTTCCGCCCCTCTCGCCGCACATTCATCGGCAAGCGCAAAACCCATTTTGCCCGATGAGTAATTACCGATGAAACGCACCGGATCAATTTTCTCATATGTCGGTCCGGTAGTTATCATAATCCTTTTCCCTACCAGTTCACCCTCTTTCGTTGCAAAGAATTCCTCCAAATGACGGATTATTACTTCCGGTTCCTCCATTCTCCCTTTGCCAACCAAATGACTCGCCAACTCACCTGTTCCCGGCTCTATAATATGATTGCCATATGAACGGAGCGTCTCCAAATTCTTTTGGGTGGACGGATGAGCATACATATCCAAATCCATTGCCGGGGCAACAAAGACGGGAGCTTTAGCAGACAGATAGGTAGTTATCAGCATATTGTCGGCAACACCATTTGCCATTTTGCCGATGGTGGAAGCCGTAGCCGGGGCTATCAGCATGGCATCCGCCCACAAGCCCAAATCCACATGACTATTCCACGTACCGTCACGCTGTGCAAAAAACTCGCTAATGACAGGCTTGCTCGTCAATGCCGACAAGGTAATAGGAGTTATAAATTCTTTTCCCGCAGGAGTTATAACGACTTGCACTTCTGCTCCTCGTTTTATAAGTCCACGAATGATGTAGCAGGCTTTATAGGCAGCAATGCTTCCTGTAATACCCAGCACTATTTTCTTTCCTTTCAGTGGATTTGCCATGAAATCTAATTACTAAGTTTTTAATTATAAGTGCAACATTTCTTGCCAGCATACCCGTTACTTCTGAGTAAATTCACGCAAACGGATTTTAGTCAGCATAGCTTTGGTATTCAGTGTAAAATCACTGTTCAGTATCCAACTGTAATACCCCGGATCACGTCTCAACACATCAGCCACCGACATACCCTTATATTTGCCAAAGTTAAATACTTCCACCCCTTTATCATCGTAAACCATACGTCCTGCAAAGTCTACATTCTTGTTGAAACTGGAATAATCCGACAAGAAAGCCACATCATTTTGCAATTCAGGATAACGATCCAGTTGTGACATCAGCACCTCATAGGTTGCACGTGTATCGGCCTCTGCCGTATGGGCATCTTCCAGATTCTTACCGCAATAGAATTTATAAGCAGCAGACAAGGTGCGTTGCTCCATTTTATGGAAGATAACCTGCACATCCACAAACTTACGGCGGCTCATGTCAATGTCCACATCTGCACGCAAGAATTCCTCCGCCAATACCGGAATATCGAAACGGTTGGAATTGAAACCCGCAAGGTCACAGCCTTCAATATCATTGGCAATACTGCGTGCCACTTCCTTAAAGGTCGGACAATCCGCCACATCTTCATCATAAATGCCATGAACGGCAGAAGCTTCTGCCGGAATATGCATTTCGGGATTGATGCGCATGGTCTTGGATTCCTCATTCCCGTTGGGATATACCTTGAGATAACAGATTTCGACTATTCGGTCGGAGTTGATATTTGTTCCCGTAGTCTCCAAATCAAAAAAGACAATCGGATTTTTCAGATTTAACTTCATTGCTCTATTTTTATTGTTGATACGAAGACGAGTTGACCATTAACTGAAAGAGAGTTCATGCAATGTCCTCTCCCTGCCTTGTTAACCGGTCAACCCGTCTTCGTATCAACAGTATTTATTATTAATCATTCAGCATCATAGGCATCAACAACATCAGCAGATCTTCGTTTTCTTCCTGTTCTACCGGGACAATGACACCGGCGCGTGACGGGTCAGCCAGTTCGATAACTACTTCATCCGCAGATATATTATTCAGAATATCAATCAGGAAAGTAGACTTAAAACCAATACTCATCGGATTACCGGCGTACTGGCATGTCTGTGTTTCCTCTGCTGAAGTGGAGAAATCAATGTCCTGTGCAGAAATCACAATCTGGTTCTCCTGCATACGAAGTTTGATGAGGCTACTTGCCTGTGAGGAAAAAATAGACACACGACGCAGTGCACCAATCAACTGCTGACGGTCTACCGTCACTTTATAGGGATTGTTCTGCGGAATTACCGAATTATAGTTCGGATAGCGTCCTTCAATCAAACGACACACCATACGGTAGTTCTCCAATGTCACAACGGCGTTACGTTCATCAAATTCGATAGTTACCATGCCCTGCTCTTTCGGCAACAAGTTCTTCATCAAGTTGGCAGGTTTCTTGGGCAGAATGAAAGCTGCACGTTCGTTGCCCTTAGCCGCCAGCGTCTTACAACGCACCAGCTTATGGCCGTCAGAAGCTACCATTGTGATATCTTCAGTCGTAATATCGAAATAAATACCGTTCATAACAGGACGAAGTTCATCATCAGCAGTAGCAAACACCGCGCGGTTGATGCCGCCCAGTAGCACCTGTGCATCCATTTCCACACGAACAGCGTTGTCGCCCAACATAGCCGACTGCGGGAATTCATCCGCATTCTGTCCCATCAGGCTATATTTACCGTTCTGATACTGTACCGTAATCTCCAAAGAGTCTGTGTTGATGTCAAACGTCAACGGCTGTTCGGGAATCTCCTTTAAAGCATCCAACAAAGTCTTGGCAGTCACAGCAAAACGTCCGTCAGTATCACTTTCGTTCACTTCGACCGTAGTAACCATGGTTGTTTCGCTATCAGAAACAGTTACAGACAGTGTTCCGTCTTGTAGTTCAAAGAGGAAACAATCCAAAATAGGCAGCGCATTCTTCGAATTAATCACGCGGCTGATAGCCTGCAAATGGCTGGAGAGCGCAGTACTCGAAACGATAA
>OGQB01002590.1_pt1 | contig 12911 bp, 10 predicted proteins | sample 1553071 | NCBI WGS metagenome assembly OGQB01 (sample SAMEA2580284, study PRJEB22360) | human gut metagenome | biome: human gut; feature: human-associated habitat; material: faeces | place: Denmark | collected 2008/2010
TCGCTCTGACGGTAGCAAGGCTTCCGTCGTGAGGTTTGCGATGCTGCCGCCCCAAGGAGCCGCTGTCTGAGCCTCGAAGAGGCGAGTTTAGGCGAAGGGCGGCTAACCGGCGAGCGAACCGAACAGGAAACGCAGCGTGTCAGGAGATTGTTTTCGAATCATCATGGCGTCATATTTTACGTATAAGTTTTCTTAATGCCTATCTTCTTGCCCCTCGGACAAGAAGCATCCCTCGCTCTAAAGAGCTCGGTCAATTTTTATTTTCTCGAAAGAACGTAACCTGCTCTTGCGTATAACCGCACTCTTTTCGCTTTGATCTTATGACCTCTTTCATCTGCATAGTCTTTTCTCCGTTTCAGATTCGAAAGCTTTCGTTACTTGTATTGTAACAGACAGATTCTGCCATTTTCATTGAATTGTTGTTAAGCTGCAGGATTGTTTTTTAACTTCTGTTTAATCCAAGAATGCCTCTGGTATATGGCACATGCGAGCCATATACATTTCCAAAGCTCAGGTTGATCGCAACAGGCTTCCCAAGTTCCATCGCTTTTCTGATCACGTAGTCCAGTGCCAGCATCAGTTCTACGGTTCCGGCAAACTCTGAACCGGCTGTTCCGATTTTCACGACCAGAATATCGCTCTTCGATGCCACACCACGATACTGTCCGCCGGATGCCTGACCATTTCCGGCTGCGATACCGAGTACTTCCGTTCCGTGTCCACTCAGATCTCTGGATGGAACGATGCGATATCCTGCTTCTCTGCTTCCGGCAGCAAGTGCCTCATTGATCTGCTCTTTTGTATATTCCACACCCCGGATTTCTTCGCCGGTTCCTTCTTTGATTTTTCCTGTGTCTTCTGTCCCTTCTTCCGATATATTTTCTCCTTTGCTTGTTATATCTGTCTCCATTGCATCATTTCTTTTTGGTCTTTGGATTGTCTGATCCCAAAGTGACAAGATTCTGGTTGTACCATCCTCATTTCGGAAATCCGGATGAAAATAGTCTACGCCGGAATCGATCACCGCCACCAAAACGCCCTGGCCTCTCAGATCAAATGCCCCGGTCTGAAGTGGATTGATACAGGAGGCACTTCTGCCCTGTGCTGCTGAAAAAAACAGTCTTTTCGGCTTTTCGATGTATTCGACTTCCGGCTGCGAGGAAATCCAGTCAATCTCGCTCTCTTCTGCCGTAATGATCGCATAGCCGCCGGATAACAGGATAATCTCTTTTGTCCGCTCCCCAACCCCGGAAAGATCACCGTGATATCGCACGATCAGCTCCCAAATCCGATTCTGCCTGTCATACCCGAAATTCATGTTTAAAGATTTTTCCCGTTCTGCATCTGTAGCATCCAGTGCAAGATTTAGAAGATTTTCAAGCTTCTGATCATTCATAAAATGCTGCTTTCTGTATTTTGTTTCTATACTATGTTGCAAAGTAAAAATTTGTATCTGTTTTTCTATACAGTCGTTGGAATCTTATTGCTTATGTTGACTTTAATTATCTTTTTAAAACATATTGAAATAATGAGAGCTATGTGGTAATATATTTTCAAAGCATATTTCTTAACGTTCTTGGCATCCTGCCATCTATATTTTCTAATCACATTTCAGAAATTCATGCTTTTCAATCAAACAAATCAATTTAAAAAGCAGGAGTTTCAAACTGTGAAAAAGAGTATAAACCGTATGGCTGTCGCATTTTGGTACACTCCTGCATAAGGAGGTACTGCCTATGGCTCAAAAAGAACAAGCAACTGCAAATCGTAATTACAAGGATACGGTATTTCGCATGCTGTTTTCTGACCGGAAGAATTTATTGTCGCTTTATAATGCAGTCAGCGGTTCTCATTATGATGATCCGGAAAAACTGGAAATCGTCACACTGGAAAATGCTATTTATATGGGAATGAAAAATGATCTGGCTTTCATTATTGGTACTGACTTGTTTCTATATGAACATCAGTCTACTTATAACCCAAATATGCCGCTGCGGGATTTATTCTATATTTCCAGCGAATATCAGAAGTTAGTCGATCATAAATCGCTTTACTCTTCCACACTGCTGAAAATCCCGGCACCACAGTTTATCGTATTTTATAATGGAACTGAAAAAAAGAAAGACCATTGGTTAAACCATTTGTCAGAATCTTTCGAAAATCTGTCCGGCGAACCGAAACTGGAGCTGGAAGTGCTGACAATAAACATCAATGAAGGGCTTAATAAAGAGCTGATGGAACAATGCCAGACTTTAAGAGAATATGCGCAGTATGTACACTGTGTCCGTAAGTATGCGAAGGAATTGGATTTGAACGAAGCAGTTAAGCTGGCGGTTGATGAATGTATCCGTAACGACATTCTTTCCGAATTTCTTCGTGCAAATAAATCGGAGGTGATCTCGATGAGTATATTCGAATACGACAAAGAAGAGGAAGAACGCAAATTACGAAAAACCGAGTATGAAGCTGGTGTGGCTGCTGGATTCAGCGATGGATTTAATAACGGATTTAATAGCGGCATTGATACTGCAAAAAAGGATGCTGCTATTGCTTTTGCAGAACTTCACGTTCCGGTTGAGCAAATTGCTTCGGCACTGCAAGTAAATGTCGAAATCGCAAAACAATGGATTGGCAATAAGTAGCAAAATAAGAATTGACCGAGCTCTTTAGAGCGAGGGATGCTTCTTATCCGAAGGGCAAAAAGATGGGCATTAAGAAAACTTATATGTAAAATATGACGCCATGATGATTCGAAAACAATCTCCTGACACGCTGCATTTCCTGTTCGGATTCATCATGGCTGTATTATTTTACACACTATTTTTTACGATACCCGTATCAGCACCACTGCCACATCGTTTACATTTGTCCCGGTTGCTCCGGTGATGATCAGTCCTCCTGTCTTTTTCAGTGCATGGTAGGCATCATTCTCTTTCAGCACTTCATAGACATCAAGTCCTGCCTGTTGCATTTTTTCTTTTGTATTTTCATCGCAATAGCCACCGGCTGCATCGGTCGGTCCGTCAGTACCATCGCTTCCGACGCTGAAAATGGCAGTATTTCTGCATGCAGCCAGTCCTTCTGCCGCCGCAAGTGCCAGCTCCTGGTTGCGTCCGCCGAGTCCTTTTCCTGTCACGTGGACGATCGTCTCGCCTCCCGCGATAAAAGCAAGGCTTTTGTCTGTATTTTGATGTGTTTTTGCGATCGCTGCTAAAAATGCTCCTGCTTCTTTTGCCTCACACTGCAGGGCATCTGTGAGGATCATGCTTTCGTAGCCAAGTTTTTCGCAGGCTTCTTTTGCTGCCAGGCACAGATTTCTGACGCTTCCGGTGATCCTGGTTTCCACATTTGTTACTGCTTTTGCTGTTTTCATCTCCAGTAATGTTCTTGCCTTCTCGCTGAGTTTTAAGTGATATTTTTCTGCGATTGCGATTGCATCGGATGCGGTCGAAGAGTCTGCATATGCCGGTCCGGATGCGATCATATCAAGCGGATCTCCGACGATATCGCTCAGTACAATCGCAAATATGGCTGCCGGTTCACAGAGTCCGGCAAATTTTCCGCCTTTGACTGCGGACAGTCTTTTCCGTATGGTGTTCATTTCTACAATATCTGCCCCGCATGCAAGCAGCTGCTTTGTTATATCCGATAATTCTTCTGTACTTATCAATGGTTTTTCAAAAAGGCCGGAGCCGCCTCCGGAAAGCAGAAATAGTACCTGATCGTCTGCCTGCAATTCTTCTGTCAGCTCGATCACTTTCTGTGTGGCCGTAAAGGTATTTGTATCCGGAACCGGATGTCCTGCTTCAAAACATTCGATCCCCGGAATGTCTCCCTGAATATGTCCGTATTTCGTGATCACAATCCCTTTCTCAATCTGTCCATTCAGGATGTTTGCGGCTGCATTTGCCATCTGCCAGGCTGCTTTTCCAACCGCCACAAGGTAAAGTTTTCCTTTTACCGGTTTTCTGTTTTTCAGTGCCTGTTTCACTGCCTCATCCGGCAGTACTTTTGTGATCGCTTCTTTTATGATTTTATCTGCTTCTTCTCGTAGTGTCATATTATCCTCTCCACATAAATTTGACTCAAACACACCTGTTTGTTGCCTGCTTCTTTTTAAGTCGAACGCAAATGAGATCTGGCATGCAATTCTGGTCAACTCTGCTGACATTTACCTGACAGAATCGCTATAAAAAGTTTTCTTCAGCTAAGATACAAAAACGACAGAGAAAGTTTCCTTTCCCTGCCGCATTCTTGCTTTATTTATGCAAGTATCTCACATCTGCTCCTGATACTTGCTGCATTGCTGGACGCTTATTCAAAAATATCTTCGCCAAATCTTACTTTTGCGTATGCCTTGATTGCTTCTACGCATTTGTCAAATCCAAGCTTGCTGCTGTCCAGACACAGATCGTAATTTCTCGCATCGTTCCAGGTGCGTCCGGTATAATAATGATAGAAATCACCTCGATACTTGTCTGTCTTTGCTATAAATCTTTCCATCTCTTTTTCCGTCATGGAGTTGCGTTCCATACCACGTGCCAGGCAGTAATCCTGCGGTGCATGGATAAAGACGCTCATCACATCCGGGCGGTCTTTGAGAACAAAGTCTGCACAGCGTCCGATAAATACACAGGACTCTTTCTCTGCCAGTTCTTTGATCACTTTTGCCTGATAATTAAAGAGATTGTCTGCGGAGACAAATCCGCCATGATCCGGCTGGATCAGCCCGCCTTTGTAGATTCTTGTGGAATTTCCAAAGAGCGGATTATTGCGAAGTTTTTCATCTGCCTGATTGAACAGCTCTTCTTTGATTCCGCTGTCATCGGATGCCATACGCAGAATTTCTCTGTTATAACAGTTTACACCCAGATTTTCTGCCAGCATCTGACCGATGGTTTTTCCACCGCTTCCATACTGTCTTGCGATCGTAACGATCAGTTTTCCCATAGCACAAACCCCCTTTTATTCTCCAAGGTATGCTTTCTTAACAGACTCATCATTTAACAGCTTGTCTGCATCACCCTGTAAGATAATTTTGCCTGTTTCCAGGACATATGCTCTGTCTGCGATGGAGAGTGCTTTCTTTGCATTCTGCTCTACCAGAAGTACGGTCGTGCCGGCTGCACTGACTTTCTTGATAATTTCGAAAATCTCATTTACAAAAATCGGTGAAAGTCCCATAGACGGTTCATCCATAAGGATGATCTTCGGATGAGACATCAGTGCACGTCCCATTGCAAGCATCTGCTGTTCACCACCGGAAAGCGTACCTGCCATCTGGTTCTTACGTTCTTCCAGACGCGGGAAATGCTCATATACCATATCAAGTGTCTGCCTGATCTCGTCTTTGTCTTTTCGTGTATAAGCACCCATTTTCAGGTTCTGATAAACACTGAGTTGTGCAAATACGCGTCGTCCTTCCGGAACGTGTGCCATTCCCATAGAAACGATCTTGTGAGCCGGCACTTTTGTAATATCTTTTCCTTCGAAGAAAATATGGCCTGATTTCACCGGTGTCAGCCCTGTGACTGCATGAAGTGTTGTAGTCTTTCCGGCTCCGTTGGCACCGATCAGTGCGATGACTTCTCCCTGATTTACTTCAAAGGAAATCCCCTTGATCGCCTGAATCATACCGTAGTATACATTCAGATCTTTTACCTCAAGCATTGCCATAAGTCCATTTCCTCCTATTCTCCCAGATATGCTGTGATAACCTGCGGATCATTCAGTACTTCCGCAGTCGGTCCCTGTGCCAGTACTTTTCCGAAATTCAGTACGGTCAGCTCTTCACAGATACCGGAAACCAGTTTCATGTCGTGTTCGATCAGAAGGATTGTCATATTAAAATGATCACGCACAAAGCTGATCGTTTCCATCAGTTCTTTTGTCTCGTTCGGATTCATGCCGGCTGCCGGCTCATCCAGAAGCAGAAGCTTCGGATCAGTTGCAAGTGCTCTGGCGATCTCCAGTTTTCTCTGCTGTCCATATGGCAGGTTAGAAGCCAGATACTCGGCATCCTTCTCAAGGTCGAACACTTTCAAAAGCTCCATCGCACGTTCATTCATCTCTTTTTCCACCTTACGGTAATGCGGCAGACGCAGAATCCCTTCGAGCGTATTGTAGTGATGATGATTGTGCAGTCCTACTTTTACATTGTCCAGTACGGACATCTGTGAGAACAGGCGGATATTCTGGAAAGTACGGGCGATACCTGCTTTGTTGATATCAATGGTCTTCTTTCCGGTAATGTCCTGTCCATCTAATTTTACAATACCTTCATCCGGTTTGTAAACACCTGTCAGCAAGTTAAATATGGTTGTTTTTCCGGCACCGTTCGGTCCGATCAGGCCATAGAGCTGACCTTTCCCGATATTCATATCAAATTCGGATACGGCACGCAGTCCTCCGAATGAAATGCTCAGATTCTTTACCTCTAACATGTTCTCCATATTATTTCGCCTCCTTTGCTTCTTTTCTCTTTGCAAGCAGACGCTTCGGTGAATAACGTTCTCTCATTTCCAGTGCTTTCGGGCTCCAGTTCAGAAGCATCATCACGATCAGGACGATTGCATAGATCAGCATACGGTAGTCATTCAGTCCGCGCAGAAGCTCCGGAAGCAGTGTCAGTACAACGGCTGCGATCATAGAACCTCTTGTGCTTCCGATACCGCCAAGTACAACAAATACCAGGATCATGATCGACTGGTTATAACCAAAGTTTTTCGGCAGTGCAGTCAGGGTAGCCAGGTTATGTGCATACAGAACACCGGCAACTCCGGCAAGGGCTGCTGAAATAATAAATGCCATCAGTTTGTATTTTGTAATATTGATACCGACAGATTCAGCTGCGATACGGTTGTCACGGATAGACATGATCGCACGTCCGTCTCTGGAATTGATCAGATGCAGTACGATAACCAGTGTGATCAGTACCAGGATCACGCCGATGGTAAACGTAGAATCATTTGGCGTTCCGGTGATTCCTTGCGGTCCGTTAATGATAACATCTCCTCCGTCCATGTTCAGCGACATGGCATCCTTCATGGAAAAATGGAAACCATTTGCATCTTTTCCGATAAAGAATACGTTGATCAGGTTCTTGATGATCTCACCAAATGCCAGGGTAACAATCGCCAGGTAGTCACCTTTCAGTCGCAGTACCGGGATTCCGATAATCAGTCCGAACAGAGCCGCAACAGCAGCTCCGATCAGCAGTGCCAGAAAGAAACGAAGTCCATCCGGCATCATTCCTGCGGTGCATTTTGAGAAGAATGCACTGGAGAATGCACCCACACACATAAATCCTGCATGTCCAAGACTCAGCTCACCTAAAATACCTACCACAAGATTCAAAGATACAGCCAGAATCACATAAACACAGAGCGGAACTAAAAGTCCCTTCATCAGACTGGAGATCTGACCTCCTGCCAGCATTGCTTCTACGATGATATAAGCGAGGATGACGATTCCGTATGTGATCAGATTGTTTTTTGTCGTTTTGTTTAATTTTAATTTTTTCATCGCTGCCACCTACACTTTCTCCTGAATCTGCTTTCCAAGCAATCCGCTTGGTTTTACCAGAAGTACAACGATCAGAACTCCGAATACGATCGCATCTGCCATCTGAGAGGAAATATATGCTTTGCCGAGAATTTCAATAATACCAAGCAAAATACCTCCGATCAGTGCTCCCGGAATCGATCCGATACCGCCAAATACAGCGGCTACGAATGCTTTGATACCAGGCATGGCTCCGGTGTACGGTGTCAAAGAAGGATAAGCAGAACACAGCAGAACCGCTGCGATTGCTGCCAGTGCAGAACCGATTGCAAAGGTAAGGGCAATCGTTCCATTTACATTGATGCCCATCAGCTGTGCAGCACCTCGATCCTCCGAAACTGCCAGCATTGCCTGACCTGCTTTTGTCTTGTTGATGAACAGTGTCAGACCGATCATGATGATCATACATGCAAGAACAGTAACGATCGTCTCACCGGAGATCGTCAGTTTTCCGCCTGCCAGCACAACTGCCGGAACTGTTACAACAGATGTAAAAGATTTTGTATCTGCACCGAACATCAGAAGTGCAAGGTTCTGAAGCAGATAGCTGACACCGATTGCTGTGATCAGAACAGCCAGCGGTGAAGATGCATTTCGAAGCGGACGGTAAGCAACACGCTCAATAACCAGTCCGAGAATCGTACAGATGACAACCGATAATATAACTGCCAGAATTGGATTCACGCCTAAAGAATTCATGGAGATAAAAGCTGCATAACCGCCTACCATGATGATATCACCATGTGCAAAATTCAGCATCTTTGCGATACCGTATACCATTGTATAGCCAAGTGCTATGATTGCATAGACACTTCCAAGGCTGATACCGTTGATCAGATAAGAAATAAAACTCATACGCACACCCCTTGTCGTATTTTTAATATAACCATCGTTTTCTTAAAAATAAGAATACCACACAGATATCAAAAACAGACTTTACAAGTCTACCTTTGATATCTGTGTATGGCTGTTTTCTGTGTTTGCCTACTTATTCAATAGGATTCGCTTATAACAGGAAAAAGGGCTGCCCATGGCAGCCCTCCTCTGGGCTTCCTTACCGAACTGTAAGTGCCTCTTCATTTTTTATTATGATGATGTTGGGGGCAAAAATCCCCACCTGAGATGCCTGTGGATGTTCCGTGCTTCGCACTCCCACAATCGACACCGGCATCATTACATTGCTGTGTAAGCACCATCTTTGATCACGACAGCTTTTGGTGCCTTGTCCGGCTCACCGTCTGCTGTCCAGGTCATACCTTCACCGGTCAGACCATCGTAGCTGATCTCTGTCATGGCAGTTTTCATTGCATCACAGATGTCGCTTACGCTCATATCAGCTGTCACACCTGCTTTTTCTGCTGCTGCTTTCATGATATAGATTGCATCGTAAGTATCCGCTGCGAACTGGTTCGGTGTATCGCCGTAAGCTTCTTTGTAAGCAGAAACAAATGCCTGTGTCTTTTCATCATCTGCATCAGCTGCAAACGGTGTCAGAAGCATAACGCCATCAGCCAGTTTTGTATCGAAGTTCTTAACTGCCAGCAGACCATCCAGACCGTCACATCCGAAGAATGTCGGAGCATAACCCATGGAGTTTGCCTGTGTCAGGATCAGAGAAGCTTCTGTATAGTAGATCGGCAGGAATACCATGTCAGCACCTGCATCCTTTGCTTTCTGCAGCTGTACTGAGAAGTCTGTCTTGCTGTCTTCGGTAAATGCTTCAGCAGAAACAACTTCGAAGTCCTGATTTTTTGCCTCTTCTGCAAATTTCTGATAAATACCGGAAGAATATACATCAGAGCTGTTGTAGATAACGGCTACTTTTGATGCCAGCTTATTCTCACCGATGTATTTTGCAGATGCAGTACCCTGACCCGGGTCAGAAAAGCATACACGGAATGCATTGTCATATTTGATAGATTCTACAGCGGAACCTGACGGTGTCAGCTGGAACATATTGTCTTCATGTGTTTTCTCAACAACTGCTGTACACGGTGTGGATGTAACAGTACCCATCAGCATCTGCATACCCCAGTCTTTCAGGGAGTTGTAAGCGTTTACAGATTTTTCTGCATCATGCTCATCATCTTCAAATTTAAATTCAACCTGCATGCCGTTGATACCGCCTGCTTCGTTGATCTCTTTTACTGCCAGCTCTGCTGCATTTTTAACAGCCAGTCCATATACGGCTGCTCCTCCGGTGATCGGTCCGATTCCGCCAATCTTCAGTGTATCACCTGCTGTTGCTGAATCAGCAGTTGTGTCTGTGCTTGCTGTGTTGTCAGATTTACTTCCACATCCTGCCAAAGAAGCAGCTACCATAGAGACTGCTGCAACGGTAGCAAAAAATCTTGTGAATTTTTTCATAATATTTTTCCTCCTTCTAAAACTTCACTTTACAGATTTTTTATCTTTATTATATTTTAATAAAAAATCTTGTGTTCTATAATACCGCCGGGTTTTGTGCTTGTCAATTATTTTTTATGTTTTTACCTCGTTTGTACGAGATTCCGTAAATTTTTCGGTCGGTTTCTTTGACTTTTCCTGAATATTTCCAAAAATATTCTGAAAAAGTAATGGATGAAACAGAGAGAATTATTTTTAGAATTTCCCGCGATTCATAATAGTTTTTTTTCAGGAAATGTAGTAAAATAGAAAGGAATGCCAAAAAGAAGCTGAAAGGAGCTTAACTTGTGAAAAATTTAATTGTAGGACAGTCCGGCGGACCGACCGCCGTTATCAACAGCAGTCTTTACGGTGTGATCCGTGAAGGTTTTAACCGCAGCGAAGAGATTGAACATGTCTACGGCATGATCAACGGCATCCAGGGATTTTTAGACGGACGCTTTATGGATATGAAAGAACTGGATAACGATACACTGGAAGCTCTGCGTACAACTCCAGGGGCTTACCTTGGTTCCTGCCGTTTCAAACTTCCGGATGATTTAAATGATGCGATCTATCCTCTGCTGTTTCAGAAATTTGAAGAGATGAACATCGGTTACTTCTTTTATATAGGAGGAAACGATTCTATGGATACGGTCAGCAAGCTTTCCCGCTATGCTGCTGCCCACAACATTGATGTACGTATCATGGGTATTCCGAAAACGATCGACAACGACCTGATCCTCACCGACCACACACCGGGATTCGGCAGTGCCGCAAAATATGTGGCTGCTTCCGTCTGTGAAATCGGACTGGACGCTTCTGCTTATAATACAAAATCTGTTACTATCATTGAGATCATGGGCCGCCATGCCGGCTGGCTGACCGCAGCATCCGTACTTGCCCGCAAATTCGAGCAGGACAACCCGGTGCTGATTTATCTGCCAGAGGCGGATTTTGACCAGAAATCTTTCCTTGCTTCTCTGGAAGAATGTTTTAAGACAAAAAACAACCTGATCGTCTGTGTATCCGAAGGCATTCATGACAAGGATGGCACCTTTATCTGTGAATATGCAGCCTCTGCAGGTGTCGATGCATTTGGACACAAAATGCTGACCGGCTGCGGCAAATATCTGGAAAATCTGGTGCGTGACCGCCTCGGTGTAAAAGTTCGCTCGGTCGAGCTGAATGTCAATCAGAGATGTTCTGCCTTCCTGCAGTCTGAAACGGATGCACTGGAAGCTGCACAGGCTGGAGCTTTCGGCGTGACTTCTGCCATCAGCGGTGAAACCGGCAAGATGGTCAGCTTTGTCCGTAAATCTGACAAACCATACGTGATGGAATGTGGCCTTGAGGATGTCAACCTGATCTGCAATCAGGAAAAGACGGTTCCTGTTGAATGGATCACAAAAGACGGAACTGATATTGCTCAGGCATTTATTGATTATGCACTTCCGCTGATCCAGGGATCTCCGAAACTTCCCATGAAAGACGGACTGGCTGTGTACGCATACCGCAAGCCTGAGAAATAACTCTCACCTCTCCAAAATAGTCCGGCCAAGTCGATCTCACATGAGACTTGGCACACGTTTACAAACACTTCCGGCAATGACAGAGACGTAAGTCATCTCACATCTGATACAAAAACAGCCGTAACCTTTCGAAAACAATTTTTGTTTCGAAAGGTTACGGCCTTTTCGTTTTAAAGCAAATATTTACAGCCTTTTTCGCTGCTTCTTGATCTGCGTTCCGTATTTTTTAATATGCTTTGCCCCAGTATACCATGTGCCTTGCAGGCTTGCCGCAGCAGATACATACATCGGAAAGCTGTTCTTCTTCCTCCGGGATACATCTGGAAGTTGCTCCGCCTGTCTGGGCTTTGATTTCTTCTTCACACGCTTCGTCACCGCACCACATTGCCTTGATAAATCCAAGATTTTCATTGAATTTCTCGTTCATCTCGTCCATGGTAGTCGCTGTATTGATATGTGCCTCAAGGAATGTCTTTGCTTTCTCGAACATGTCCTTCTGCATCGTCTCAAGAACCTCTGCCAGCTTTGTTGTAATGTCATCAAGAGAAACTACGATCTTTTCTCTTGTATCACGACGAACGATAACCGCCTGATTATTCTCAATATCCTTCGGTCCGATCTCAATACGTGTCGGGATTCCGAGAATCTCCTGTCCGCTGAACTTCCATCCCGGTGCTTTGTCTGAATCATCGATCTTCGCTTTGTATCCTGCTGCCTTCAATGTATCAAGAAGTTCATTTGCCTTATCAAGTACGCCTTCCTTATGCTGGGCGATCGGGATCACCATCGTCTGAACCGGTGCAATTCTCGGTGGAATCACAAGACCGCTGTCATCTCCGTGTACCATGATCAATGCTCCGATTACTCTTGTGGACATTCCCCAGGATGTCTCGTAAACTTCATGCAGTTCATTATTTTTATCTGAATACTGGATACCGAATGCGTTCGGGAATGCACTTCCGAAGAAATGGCTGGTTCCTGACTGAAGAGCTTTTCCGTCATGCATCAGTGCTTCGATCGTGTAAGTATCCTGAGCTCCCGCAAATTTTTCACTCTCTGTCTTGCGTCCTGATACTACCGGGATTGCAAGTACATCCTGTACGAAGTCTCTGTAGACTCTCCACATCTGCTTTGTACGCTCTTCTGCCTCCTCATATGTGGCATGGATCGTATGTCCTTCCTGCCATAAAAATTCTCTGGAACGCAGGAACGGTCTTGTTGTCTTCTCCCAACGCAGAACAGAACACCACTGATTCCATACTTTTGGCAGATCACGGTAAGACTGTACCGTCTTGCTCCACACATCGCAGAACAGTGTCTCAGATGTCGGGCGGATACAGAATCTTTCCTGTAACGGTTCTGTTCCTCCATGAGTCACCCATGCAACTTCCGGTGCAAATCCTTCGATATGATCCTTTTCTTTCTGAAGAA
>OGQB01002591.1_pt1 | contig 12910 bp, 13 predicted proteins | sample 1553071 | NCBI WGS metagenome assembly OGQB01 (sample SAMEA2580284, study PRJEB22360) | human gut metagenome | biome: human gut; feature: human-associated habitat; material: faeces | place: Denmark | collected 2008/2010
GTTCAGAATATTCGGGTTTGCACGTCCTGCACGGATAGAAGCAAGCTCTGTATCCAGTGCATGGATGGTTTTCTGCATCTTTTCATCGTATATTTTTAATTTTTCGTTCATATGTTATCCTCCCTTAATGGGTGCTGCTTATACAGTCACCTTTGTTCCGTTGAAATTACCGCTCATTGTCTCTACGATACTGTTCTCTTCGTTCAGTCCGAATACCAGCATCGGCATCTTATTCTCAAGGCACATGATCGATGCGGTCAGATCTACTGCCATAAGCTTCTTATCGATGATTTCCTGAATAGAAATCTCATCATACTTCTTCGCTTCCGGATTCACCTTCGGATCGCTGTCATAGATTCCGTCAATTGCTTTTGCAAGAAGCATTGCATCTGCTTCAATCTCAATTGCACGGAGAACAGCTCCTGTATCTGTTGAAAAATACGGATGTCCTGTGCCACCTGCGAAAAAGATTACTTTTCCTTCGTTCAGTGCTTCCACTGCTGCATCTTTTGAAAACAGGGAAGTGAATGCTCCACAGACAAATGGAGTGAAAACCTCTGTCTTCATGCCTACATGTCTGAAAATATCGGATACATAGATGCAGTTCATCACCGTTGCAAGCATTCCAATCTGGTCAGCTTTGGTACGGTCGATCGTCTCACTGGTTCTTCCTCTCCAGAAATTACCGCCTCCGGTTACGATTGCAACCTGGATTCCCTGATCTACGATCTGCTTTACCTGCTTTGCAACGCCAATGCATGTTGCCTCATCAAAACCTGTCTTTTTGTCTCCTGCAAGTGCTTCTCCGCTTAATTTTAAAAGAACTCTTTTCATCTGTCTTTGCTCCTGTCTCTTGGTTTTTAAGATACTTTCGCATACCTGGGTTTAGTATAGCATACCTGGGTTTAAAATGGAAGTTCTAAGTTTATTACATTGAGGGTGGGTAGCGCAAAAATTTTATAGATTGAGGGATTGACGCAGAATGTACAAATGATTTTATTTCACTTCCGTTGTGCAAACCATTCCGAGAAGCCTCTGAAAACGAAAATCATTTTCAGCAATGGCTTCAATGATTTTTGAGTCTTCTCTCCATTGCACAACAATTGGAATTGAAATAAAATCATTTGTACATTCTGCTGGTTTTCCCTGATTTGAATGTTTTGGCGTGTGCTCAATGTAATGAACGGAAAGCGGTAGCTTTGGCTCACTGATCGGTTTTGCTTTGACACTACAATTTCTACAATTGATTAGAGCTAAGCTTCTTTATTTTCCGGCTTTCCTGGCAACTGAGCGAGGATGATGGCGCTGAACATCAGAATGCATCCTGCTATTTCTCGGATACTTAGTTTCTGACCTAATATCACCCAGCCTCCGAGGACAGAGAATACGGACTCCAGACTGAGGATCAGGGATGCCACGGTTGGATCGGCATCTTTTTGTGCCACGATCTGGAGGGTATAGGCTACACCACTTGAGAGAACTCCGGCATAAAGTACCGGTACTGCTGCTGCGAAAATATCTGACAGCCGTGGTGTTTCAAATAAAAACATTAGAATTGCCGACAAAACTCCGGTTATAAAGAACTGGGTGCAGGCAATCCGCACACCGTCTGCTTTTGGTGAAAAATAATCGATCACCAGAATGTGGATGGTAAATATAACCGCACATAGCAGTACCAGAATGTCTCCTTTTGCAAGTACCAGCTTATCGGTAATACACAGCAAATACAAGCCTGCGACAGAAATTGCCACGCTTATCCAGATTCTCACTCCGGCTTTCTTTTTCAGAAAAATTCCAAAGATCGGCACAAGCACGATATAAAGTGCTGTAATAAATCCGGCTTTTCCTACCGTTGTGTACTGTATTCCGATCTGCTGCAGGTTACTTGCCACACAAAGTGCCAGTCCACAACAGATTCCACCCAGGATGACATTCTTTTTTTCTTCTTTCCTATCTGCTTTTTTCTGTCTTTCTGCTCCGTCATTTTTCGCACGCCATTTGTCCAGAAAACAGATACATGGAATCAGAAAAATCCCACCGATTAAAGAGCGTACACAGGTAAATGTAAAGGGCCCGATATAATCCATCCCCACGCTCTGTGCTACAAAAGCTGTTCCCCAGATAAATGCGGTCAAAAAGAGCATCAGTGTATTCTTTCCTGTCATTTTCTTCATCGAGCCGTCTCCTATTTGCCAAGTTCGTGAAGATATAATTTTGCTTCTGTTTCAATGAAGATCGTTCCGGCTCCGTTTACACTGAAGAATTCGATCAGAAGAACGTGACGGATTCTTCCGTCCAGAATATGTACACGGTTGACACCATTTTTTGATGCCTGAAGACCATAGCCGATGATCTCGTCAAATTCTTTCGGGAAATTACGTTCTTTGCGCAGTTTTTCTACTTCCGGGACGGTAATCTTATAATAAATATCTTTTCTCTCTTCGTCTTTGTAAATTCCAGGATATTTTGACAGATAAACCAGCTTGTCCGCCTGCATCTTCTCTGCAATCTCAAGTGCAGTCTCTCTTGGATCAATATATTCGCTTTCGTTGTCGATATCATTTGGCACGATGACCGGAATATAATCATTGTCCAGCATCAGACCAATCGTCTCGGTATCCACGCCGCAGATACCGATTGCCTTAACTCCACAGAGTTCAAGAAGCTTGGCAATCCGCTTATTTTCACGGAATTTGTCCAGTCCCATACGGGTATCATGTACCACGATCGGACGCATACCAACGCTCTTTAAAAGAACGATATCCTGCATCAGTCTCTGCTCTTCCACTCCACTGAGCCACTCGGCACATCCGTACTCGATAACTACTGTCTTCTGATTAAAGTCTCTGATATATGGTAATGCATCTATCAGGATTGAAGCTTTATGCTCCACAAGTTCTAATTCTTTATCCATGATTACACCTCATTTTTTGTTTTATCTAAAACAGTATAGCATAGAATGATCTCTATTTGAAGAACCCATTTTTCACAAAAAACAGGAAGTGGCAAATGTTCTGTAAAATCACCCTTTTTCGCTGCTACCACCATTTTTTTCACATCCATTATACCCGGAAGAACCGGTTCCTTGCATCAGCAAAGTACCGGTTCCTCTGTCTCATTTATTTGATTCGTGATATAGGCTTCCATTCCGCTCTCCGGAATCCCAAGTGCTATGGAAAGCTCCGAATACAGGTTGCCTTCTGCCATCCTCAGATAACGCTCGTCAGTCGCCGTGATCTTCTTTCCCTGCTTCAGGCGGGACATCTTCCGCTGATAAAGAGTCTTGATGATCCGCACCCATTCTGCACATTTGCAGCTTTTCATGCATTCCTTGTACTTTTCCTCTCTCTGCTTCTCGCTTCCGATCCAGAGTCCTTCGATCTGTGGAATCTCACGGATCAATTCTTCTGCTTCTTCTTTGGAAATGACTTTTCTCATGACAATCTTCTCATTGTCTACCGGTGTAAATACTTTTCCATGCTTTTCACGTACCGGTCTCAGAATATAATACAGTTTGTCCTTCGGCACTCCATCCATTTTCAGCGTCGTAATTTCAGTCACTTCACAAATTCCTGTCCGGCCATAAACAATCAAATCTCCTACTTCGTACATTCTCTTCCTTCTTTCTTAAACTTGCCGAATCTCTACTTCTTTATTTTATCAGAAAATTAGTTTAAATTCTAATGTTTTTCAGATTTTTGTGAATCTTAGTCAAAGCTAACGCCTGTGGTTTTATGCAATTTTACTAGAAAATAGGGGGATTTTGTCGCAAGATGCGTCCCAAAAAGAATCCTGCCCCATTCCATTACACAATCATCGGAATGGGACAGGATTCTTTTTGGGACTTAGACACTCGACTAAAATTTACTCTTTTTCCACAGTACGAGAAATTGATAAAACCGGGGGAGGGGCGCTTGACCGTTGTTCCAGGTGGAAGGTGTTTCTTGAAGATACGCTTTATTCATATGGGCACTCTTTCAATAAACATTCAACCGCCATCCGGTATTCCCGGATGGTCTGGCTTTTGCGGATTTGCGTCAGATATTCTTCGCTGTTTTTAAAGTTTTTGCCAAGATACCACCAGAGTTCTTTCATTTTGACTACTGCGTTTTTTTCTTCTGGAGATTTTTCGATATAGGCATCAAGAAGATGATCGCAGAATGTAGCAATCTTCTTGGTGTCAAATGTAGATTTCCCTTTTATAACTGCCGGAAAAAATGGGTTCATCAGAATTCCTCTTCCGAGCATGATGCATTCTGCTTCGGGAAATTTCTCCTGGAAAATTTTGTAGTCTTCCGCTGAAAAAATGTCTCCATTATAGACCAGAGGATTTTTGCTGTTCCGGAAGCCGTAGGCAAAAGTGGTCCAGTCGGGTTTGTTTTTGTAGTAATCCTGCTGGACTCTTGGGTGAAAGATCAGTTCTTCCAGAGGATATTGGTTATAGATATCCAGAAGCTCTTCGAACTCTTCCTGATCATATTTACCGCTTCTTGTTTTGATAGAGATTTTCATATCGAGTTGATTGAAAACTTCGGCAAGGAAATGATTCAGTTCATCGGGATAAAACAAAAAACCGGATCCCCTTTTCCGGTTGACGACTGTTTTGGAGGGGCAGCCAAGGTTCAGATTGACTTCTTCATATCCGAATTCTTTCAACTGCCGGGCCAGGCGGATGAAATCCTCGGCGTGGTTGGTCAGGATCTGCGGAACGGTATACATGCCCTCATTATTTTCCGGAAGGATCTCATTCCATTCCTGTCTGCTGAATTTGCCTTTCGGGTTTGGATTTAAAAATGGTGTAAAATATTTATCCATTGGTTCAAAAAAGGTGTGATACGCCCTGCGGTATACCTCACCTGTAATGCCCTCCATTGGCGCCAGATAGATTTTCATGACCTTTCTACCTCCGTCACATAAAGTGTTTCTTTGTCTACCCGGAAATGAATTTCCATTCCCGCGTAAGACATGCCGTAAATCCGGACTGGATCCTTTTGATAAGAAGGTCTCGGATCCTGCTCCAGGATCTGAATCAGTGCTGCTCTTTTTTCAGCCGGAATCTGTTCCAAATACATTTCCGGGAAATTCACATCCAATTTATAATCTTTCTTTTCTTCCGCGAAACCGCCTTTTGCCTCCGGGTGGCTATCCACGTATGGAAGGTAGGGCTTGATATCGTAGATCGGCGTCATATCCAGAAGATCCGCACCTTCCACGATCAGCACCGGACCTTCTTTTTCCCGGAATTCCACCCCCATAAGCTTTACGGAAGAAAGTCCGATCGGATTCGGGCGAAATGGAGAACGGGTGGCAAAAACTCCCACCCGTCTGTTACCACCAAGCCGCGGTGGACGTACCGTCGGGCTCCAGGTATCCCGGATAGATTCCGAAAATTCCCAGATCAGCCACAGATAATCATACGCCTCGATTTCCCGCAGTGCATCCGCATTCTGATATTCCGGCAGAAAATGGATTTCTGCCCGGGTATCCGCAAGATTACTCTGTCGCGGAATCCCGAATTTCTCCACAAAATCAGATCTTATATACGCGATCTGCTTTATTTGCATTGTTCTTTTTCTCCATCAACAAACATCATCACAAAAGCAACCGCCAGAATTGCAGAAGCGATCAGAAGTGCCTTTTCAGCAAACATTTCCACACAGGCATTTCCGATAACTGCACCGATCACAAAGAAGAAGATGATTCCATAGTACAAAAGTCCTTTCTTGATATACTCTTTATCCTTCGTGTTCGCATAACTGCACATATGCTGGGTCGCACTTCGTAAGTTTCCGATGCACATGGTGGTTGCAATTCCGTTTCCATGGATTTTGCGGAAGCTTTCCACCTGAATCCCACATGCAAGGGACGTGAGTGCATTCGCCACCAGATTAAAATCCTGTGGGATAAAGCTGACACTCAGTAGGATCACTGCCTCACAGAATACCGAAATCTGCCTCCAGTGCAGAAGTGTCAAATCTTTCGTCCGTATTTTCACCAGATCCGCAAGGGCGATTCCAATGGCAAATGCCAGCACCGGAACCAGATAGTGGAGTGCCATCTGCCAGTTTCTCTCTGAAATATTGATTCCAAGAAGCAGAATATTTCCGGTTTGTGCATTGGCAAATACTTTTCCTCTGCACATATAGGAATAGGCATCCATAAATCCACCGGCAATCGCAAGGATCACACCAAGTTTAATTGATTCTGACATCTGTTTTGAAAATTTCAAGTTACTCATCCTCTCTGTCGTATGCTTTGATGTATACAAAATTCTCATTGTTTCGTTCTGTATGATAATCCAAATTCAGTGCCGCGTCAAGAAAATCCTTACCACCGGACTCCACTGCCTTCACCGTCATGCCAAGTGCCTCTTCCACGTTCTGCACCGTCAGATCATCCAGAAAGACCTCTTCTCCGCTTCGCAGCATATTGATCGGAATCTGCAGAGTATCTCCCAGATCCTCTCCTGCTTCTTTTCTCTCTTTTAACTGTGCCACCAGATCCTGTCCGGTAATCAGACCGGATACGGTGATCGTCTCACCAAAGAAATCATTACGGATGCAGGCAACCGTGATCTTTACTTTTGGAAATGCTTCCGTGATCCTGTCTGCAAATTCCTGAATTGTCGGATACGCAAGCTTTGCAGTCGCAATGGTAAATGTCCGTGCGATCCCTTCTTTTAACTTTGGATATTCTTCACTTTCCTGAAGTTCTTCAAAGGCATGGTAAAATTCATCTCGTAGGAGCCGCATCATGCCAACACCATTTTCCAGCTGGATATATCCGTCATAACGTCCTTCCTCTGGGAAATCCCGCTCTGCAAGGATATACCACTCGTCACTTGCATGGATAAAATGAAGTCCAAACTCGTCATACGCCTTCTTCTGATAGCTCTCGATCAGATCAATGACCTCTTCCGCTTCTTCTTTATCAAAAAGCTCCAGTGGATAAAGTCCCTCCCTGTATTTGGAAAGTCCTGCCGGAACCACTGACACACTCCGCATAAACGGCAGATACTTCATCAGATCTTCGATAGAACGCTTCAGCTCATCCTTATCATTAACTCCCTTGCACAGTACGATCTGCCCATTCATCTCCACATGTCCGGCATACAGATCATCCAGGAATTTCAGCTTTTCTCCGGCGAAACGATTGTGGAGCATCTTGCAGCGCAGCTCCGGGTTCGTTGTCTGCACAGAAATATTGATCGGCGCAAGCTGCATCTCGATAATACGGTCCACATCTTTCTGCTTCATATTCGTCAGGGTAATATAATTGCCCTGCAGGAAAGACAGACGGGAATCATCATCTTTAAAATACAAGGTCTCACGCATTCCCGGCGGCATCTGGTCGATAAAACAGAAAATACACTTGTTGCTGCAAGAACGATAGTCGCTCATCAGACCATTTTCAAATTCTACGCCAAGGTCATCATCATACTCTTTCTCGATCTCCAGAAGCCATTCTTCCCCGTCCGGCTTGCGGATCAGCACTTCTACATACTCATCCTTGATCATGTAACGATAATCAAAAACGTCCTCTATTTTCTGGTTGTTTATTCGTAGAAGGACATCTCCCGGCTCAATCTCCATCGCCTCGGCAATTGAATCCGGGTAAACCTCACGGATCAGATGTCCCTGATACTCATTTTTCTTACTCAAATTATATTCCTCCCAAAATTCGGAATCGGAAACAAGACCTTTTCCAGGCTAGCTTCTTCTTTCATGTAATCCTCATATTTTTATCATAAACGACTTTTCCTGCAATGGTTACATACTTTTTCATCATACCATAAAACTGTAAATTTCGATAGGGATAAAATTCAGAAGCCTGAAACAAAAATTCACCCATAAATTCAAACGATACCTTTCATTCTCCAACCAAACACCGGGGAACGAAACCTTTTACGGTTCCATTCCCCGGTGTCCGGTTTGTATATATGGTTATCTATATACAATTTCCATATGCTTCAAAATAAAATATTCTATTTCTGATGCCGCATGTTACAAGAAAGGCTTGCGGTCTTTTATTAGAAACGGCTAAATCAAGTTCCTCCTATTCTTACGCGTATAAGTATTGTCGACTTCTATATAGTAGCATATCTGCAGTGTACTTTCCTAGTGGTAAAAAGGGAGATTCTTTTGCTACTGAAAATACCGGTTTGACAGCTTGCGAAATTCACCGAAATGTATCGAAAAATGTTTTCTTTCTCCGAATTCCTTTTAATTTTTCAAAATAAATTTTCTTCTTTGTAATATCTGTTTAAAATCAGAAACAGGATTTTAGTGATTTTTTACAGAAAATCCGTTCGATTCTACACTGCATCCCCACGCTCTGTCACCAGCTCATATCCAACACTTGCTACTCGTCTCCCCATACATCCGCGACATTCTGCTGCCTCTTCACCGGTACAGATCTTGTTGTCATAAAGCTCATACTGCTTCCGGTTCTTCACCGGAGAAAGGTTCGGCATCACGACATTGGCTCCGGCCTGCAGACCTTTTTCCCTGCCGAGCGGATCCATCGTCCCAAGTGCTGTCGTTGCCGGAAGAAGTACCTTCGGCAGCAGGATTCGGATCACAGCGAGCAAAAACAGTGTCATCTCCACACTTCCTGCCGGTTCTTTTGCAAACTGCGTATCATGATGTGGGATAAACGGTCCGATTCCCACCATCTCCGGCTGCAATTCTTTCAAGAATACCAGGTCTTCTGCCAGATCTTCTGTCGTCTGATAAGGTGAACCAACCATCATGCCAGCCCCCACCTGATAACCAAGCTTCTTCAGATCATACAGACAATTCTTCCGGACTGCGAGACTCATTTTCTCCGGATGTAGCTTCCGGTAATGCTCCTCATTCGCCGTTTCATGGCGAAGCAGATACCGGTCTGCTCCAGCTTCCCGAAATCTCTTGTAACTCTCATAAGACTTTTCTCCGATAGACAAAGTCAGTGCACATTCCGGATATGCCTCCTTGATTTTTTTAATAATCGCCACCATCCGGTCATCCGTATAATAAGCATCTTCTCCGCCCTGTAGCACAAATGTCCGGAATCCAAGCTCATACCCATTTTCACAGCATGCCATGATCTCATCCTCTGTCAGACGGTAGCGCTTTGCATTCGTATTACTCTTACGGATTCCGCAGTAATAGCAGTCATTCTTACAATAATTGGTATATTCGATCAGCCCTCTGGTAAATACCTTTTTCCCGTAATAAATCTCCCGGATACGGACTGCTTCCTCTTTCAGTCTCCGGACTGCCTCCGGATCTTCTGCACATTTTATCAATTCGACAAAATCTGATTTTGTAAAATCCGGATTCTCGATAAATCTTTCGTAAACTGGTTTCATTTTCTATATTCTCCCTGCCTGGTTTTCTGTATCTTTTCTGAATTTATGGGCATTTGTCCATGAAATTATAAAATTTATTCTATCACACTTCGTCAGCCGCGGCAATCACTCCATCAATGTCTACGATTTCGTCAAGCGGAATCCGGTCTCCACTCTGCAGTACGATTTCATTCAGATAGGTGTCAATCCTCCGGATACATCCGGACTTCTTCTGGTAAGAGCCACCTTCCTTTTTCTGATCCGATACAAAATATTCAAAATCCACTTCCCGTGGTTCCTGACTCTGGCATACTTCCCGTAAATACAGATCCAATATCTGTCTGCAATCCTCACTGAGTCTGCGTTTCCGCTCGGTCAGTCTTTCGGTCTCCCTGATTGCATCTTTATGTCCGGTCAGCGCTGCAAACGGGGCAAACTGCGCCGCTCTGTCCTGCCTTGACATCTGCGGATGTCTGACCGATACATGATGCGGTAAATGAATGATATCCTCATATCCTGTCATGCCTTATGTCCTCCGATCTGCTCATTCCGCGCTTTGGCAGTGGCTCCTTCCTGAAAATTAAGTCCCTTCAGAATTGCATTCTTCCCATACTTCTTCTTAATCGAAAGCACTGCCTCCTGCATCTTCTTCTCCCGTTCAAGCTTCTCATCCTGCTGCTTCTTTTCATTGCCTCCGGTAAAATCAGTAAACAGATCCAGTTGCCGGAATTCTGTCTTATCTGCCGCTTTCTTTTCATCCAATACGTGATTCGCTGCCATCGAAATCCGCCGCACCATTAAATGCGGATTCACAATCCGGTCATACAGTTCCATCACTGCATCCGTTATCATTCTCGCAGAAGCTGTATACTCTCGTAGATTCGCTGTTCCATGTGCATGCTTTGGAATCTTTCTTCCATACCGGTCCACTGTCACCTCCCCTGTATAACCTTTTCCACTTCTCAGATTCTCGATATCATATCCGACAGTCAGCACGATCTGATCCGTAACCAGATGCTTTTCTACAAGATCAAGTGTCAAAAGGTCCAGCATCTCTTTAACCACAATTTTCGCCTTTTGGGCATCATACGGGCAATGTAGTACCTGTCCTGCACCAACACTGTTATGCTCCGGCTGATACGCTTTTACATCTGCAATCGTACACGGTTCCCACCCCCAGGCATGATCGATCAGAAGTTCTGCATTCACACCGAACATTTTATACAAAAGCTCTTCGTTATAAAATTCATTCTCTTTTCCAACCGAACATCTGGCAATATCTCCCATGGTATACAGTCCACATTGTTCCAGCTTTTTCGCATAGCCTCTTCCCACACGCCAAAAATCCGTAAGCGGTCTGTGATTCCACAAAGATCTGCGATAACTCATCTCATCCAGACTTGCAAACCGGAAATCATTCTCATCCGGTTCGCTATGCTTTGCCATGATATCCATCGCAATCTTCGCCAGATACAGATTCGTACCAATTCCAGCTGTCGCCGTAATCCCGGTCTGCTCATAGATTTCCCGCATTATCTTTCCTGCAAGTTCTTCCGGTGTCAGCCGGTAAGTATGCAGATAATCGGTAACATCCATAAAAACCTCATCGATTGAATAGACATGTATGTCTTCCGGTGCAACATACTTCAGGTAAATGTCATAAATCCGGGTGCTGTACTTCATATAGAGTGCCATCCTCGGAACCGCCGTGATATAATCCAGTGCAAAGCTTCGGTCTGCCTTTAATTCCCCGGTGTCACAGGATTGCCCGGTAAATTCATGTCCTCCATTTTTCCGCTTTCGCTCGTCATTGATCTCCTTCACCTTCCGGACAACCTCAAAAAGTCTTGCCCTTCCCGGAATCCCATATGCTTTCAGCGCAGGAGAAACAGCAAGACAGATCGTCTTCGTTGTCCTCTCCGGATCGGCTACAATCAGATTCGTCGTAAGCGGATCCAAATTCCGTTCCTTGCACTCCACCGAAGCATAGAAAGATTTCAGATCAATTGCTACATAACTGCGTGTCTGCTCCGGCATTCGCCGCACCTCCTAACACTTTTCAAGGGAACATATGTTCTCTTTCCGATTATACTATATTTTTTCGCCGACCACAAGATTACAACTATAGATTTTTTATTTTTTAAGCAGTTGGATATTCAGATCCACATTTCCTTCAATCCCCGCCACACTTCCGGTGCTGGAATACTGCCACATAGTGAACTTATATGGAGTCTGCGGAAGTTCTTCATAATCGGCATACCAGACCGGATAATCCAACAGCTTTTCCAGATCCAGTTCATACGCTTCCCACAGCATATTGCTGTAAATCATGGCATCATATCCCGCTTCTTCTATTTCTTTACAAAATACCTTCGCATTTTGGGTAAATTGTTCTCCCGTTACACCATCCGTCCGTGCTTCGTCTTCCAGAATATGCTCTGGATCGTACACAACCGGCATCTGAAGCTCCTGCCCTTTCAAATGTTACAGAACAAAATCAGCCTCGTCCTTTGCCTCTTCTTCATTTACCGCCTGCGAGAAAAAATAAACGCCCACATCTATTCCAGCTTTTCGGGCATTTTCCATATTCTGTTCAAACTTCTCGTCCGCATTTAACGTACCTTCTTCACCATAGCCACGATATCCGATCCGCAAAATTGCGAACTCATAGCCCGCTGCTTTCACCTGCTCCCAGTCAATATCTCCCTGGAAAACAGATACATCTACGCCCAGCCTTGAAGTATATTTCTTATCCTCATAGCTGATCTTATTTTCATTTTTTACAAAAAGTGCTTTATCATACGGATTCTTCGCAACTGCTTCATTGATTTCCACCGTATAACACTCTCCGTGTGCATCTACAAAATCAAGCGTATTTTTCTCATCTGTACTTTCCGCATTTTTTGCATCCGCAGAAGTTTCTGCTGTTTTCTTTCCAGAACATCCTGCAAGCAAAGCTACTAACATTCCGAAAATAATCCATCTTACTTTTTTCATCTATTCTCCATTTTTCTTCTTTATATTTTCCACAGATTCTAAAATGTAAACTGTGTATTGCTCCACAAAAGGTTATTATTTATCTCTTTTCTCTTCAAACCTGCAAGTGCAATTTTTTTATTTCAAAACATCTCATGTTATTGTTTATCAAGCCATCCTATCATATTCTAATTGCAATATATGATACTTCTGCTTTCACTTGCAGATTTTACAAAACTTTCTCCTTATAATCCCTATAGTTGTTCTTCAAACTCTTCACAGCGCATGATTTCCTTCACCGCATCCGTCAGTGCATAAAACAAATACGCATCTTTCACTCTTGCTTCCGGATGCGAAAATGAGATGACAACAGATTTGTCATCTCTGAAATACCAGATTCCCCTTGAAGTCATTTTCCAGTCAACCTCTCTGTCCTTATAACATGCATCCATAAAAGCATACTCCGTGCCACAGCAAATAATAAAGTCTGCTTTATACAAATCAATCTGCTCCTTGATAATGTCATGATGATCAACTGCTGCCCTGTAAATTTCACCATTATTTGAAGTATGTCCACCAGAAGTTTTCTTCAAATTGACCGCT
>OGQB01002595.1_pt1 | contig 12886 bp, 16 predicted proteins | sample 1553071 | NCBI WGS metagenome assembly OGQB01 (sample SAMEA2580284, study PRJEB22360) | human gut metagenome | biome: human gut; feature: human-associated habitat; material: faeces | place: Denmark | collected 2008/2010
TCTCAATTCCCTTTCCGGCAGCTTCTACACCAAAGAGCAGGCAGACGCCAAGTTCGGCACGCCTTACAGCCTGCCGCCCGCTACGGCGGACCAGCTGGGCGGCGTGAAAGTGGGCGAAGCGCTGGACATCGCCCCGGACGGCACCCTCAGCGCCAAAACGCTCAATGACAAGATCGCTGCCGCCGTGGCGGTAAAGTCGGAGCCCAGGCTGGTGTGGAACACCCATGCGAAGTCTCCTGAAAAATTCACAACTTGGGATGTTCAGATTCCAGGCAATGTTGATAAGATATGCATTACCAAAGGCAAGTGCAGCAGCAACAGTATTATCACTGAAAAAAGCATTGCACGCGGTGGCACGACAACTTATGACTGTAACTACGATTTTACAATCACATTCCAAACAAACGGCATCCTTCATGTTGTTTATCCATACAAAACAGTGTTCCCTCTGGAACTCTGGATTGACGGCTACCACTATCCCACCCTCGCGGACCTGCTGACGCAGGTGACCGCCGTGGAGAGCAGTGTCACCGATCTTCAGGTGGCCCTGTGCGAGCTGTACGAAGAAAAGGAGGAAAATTGATGGCGAAAATTTATGCAGCCCTGATCCGCAAGGGTATCAAGACGCTGGACGAGGTGCCCGCCCGTCTGCGTAGCACCGTGGAAGCCCTGCTGGCCGCAAACGGCATCTCCGCAGTAACCGAGCAGGACGAAGAAACAGAAGAACCTGACGAAACAGAAAGGACGTGACAAAATGGCAATCAAACAGTACAGCCTCGCCAAGGACGGTGCCAAGCAGCTGTCCCCGGCCTTTAAGGTGCGGGAGTTCCGGTGCCGCGACGGCAGCGACGCCATCATGGTGGACGAGGCCCTCACGGTGCTGCTGCAGGCCATCCGGGAGCACTTTGGCAAGGCGGTGGTCATCACCAGCGGCTACCGCACGGCCACCCACAACACCGCTGTGGGTGGTGCAAAATCCAGCCAGCACCTGCTGGGCCGGGCGGCTGACATCCAGGTGCAGGGCGTCAGCGTCGAGGACGTGGCCGCCTACGCCGAGAGTCTGATGCCCGCCTGGGGCGGCGTTGGCCGCTACCCGGTCAAGGCAGGCCGCGCCAAAGGCTGGGTACATGTGGACACCCGGCCCAACAAAAGCAGATGGACACAGTAAACGCAGTAAGAGGGAGTGAACTATATGGCCAGCTATCTGATCTCCGACGCACCCTACGCGGCGTGGCTCTCTGATGTACTCGCTACACTGGAAGAGTGCAAAATCGAGAAAATTGCTGTTGCAGCTCCGCTGCCTAACGGCGAGGTATTCACGGGCTATTTCCGCCTGGACACGATGGACAAGGCACTTCTGGCGGCCAACATGCAGGCCGACGCTGTGCTGGACGCAGTGTGCCACAACGGACAGCGCATCCAGCAGGCGTGGGAGGACAACGCCGAGGACGAAAGGGGGTGATACCAATGGAGAGCATCATCTCAGCTATCCTTGCCGGTGCCGTGACCCTGATCGGGGTGCTGATCGCCAACAGCCGCAGTCAGGCCGTGACCGACACCAAGCTGGAGGAGCTGACCCGCGAGGTGCGGGAGCACAACAATTTTGCCCGCCGCGTCCCCGTTTTGGAAGAGCAGATGAAGGTGGCCAACCACCGCATCGCCGACCTTGAGAACCATGAACGAATGAAAGAGAGGAACTGATTTATGGAACTGAGCAACAAGATCTCCGCCGCTACCCTGGCCCGCACCGCTGTGCTCCTGCTGGCCCTGACCAATCAGGTGCTGAGTGCAATGGGCAAGCCCGTGCTGCCCATCGAGAGCACCACTGTGGAGCAGCTGGTCACCGCCGGCATCACCACCGTGGCCGCGCTGGTGGCCTGGTGGCAGAACAACTCTTTTACCGCTGCCGCAATCCAGGCGGACAAGTACCTGGAGAACAAGAAGAGCCAGATTGGCAAGTAAGCCAGCCGCACTACTTAGCCGCCCCGGCGGCAGGCCGCAAGGCCGCATAGCATGACAACAGCCCCGTGGTTCCGGTGATTCCGGTTCCACGGGGCTGTTTTTGTTTGCAGCGCATTCCGACATGTTGCGACACATTTTAACACTTTCAGCATATTTCCGGCATTTTCCAGCTAGAGTTGTACCGGAAGGAAGTGTAAAAAATGACCACTTATGATATGACCGATTTTGCCGCACAGGTGGACGGGGTGCTGCGCCCGCTGGGCATCACCCGCAATATGCGGGCTTACCACACTCTGAGCGAGGCGCTCCGGCTGATCTGCGAGCAGGAGGACCGACTGGAAGCTGTCCAGAAGGAGATCTACGAGCCCCTTGCAGACCGCCATTGCTGCGACTGGACTGCCATTCAGAGCATGATTCGTCGTGCCGCACAGACCGCATGGGCCACCAACCCCACGCAGGTGCAGCGTCTGGCAGGCTACCCGCTGACCGGCTGCCCCAGTGCCGTGCAGTTTCTGGAGCTGCTGTATAATGGGATGGTGAGAGGGGTGTAAATCGCCTTAGCCCAAAAAGTGGGTTGCAAAGTGGGTTCAAGCAAAAGAAAAGCACCCGGAAACTTACGTTTCTATGTGCTATTTCTTGGTTGGCGCGGGTGGATTCGACTAACTCTTTCACCCCGGCGGCCATTGCAGCGGATCAGTATCTGGAGCAGCGCAAGAAGAGCATACACTAATGTTTTCGTGACGCTGCGAAAACATACCATTTTCGGCACCTCACGAAAATGGTGACATAGCAAAGCCCTGATGCTCCAAACGGAACACCGGGGCTTTTTATGTTGGCAACCGTGTAGGCAACTAGTGAAGTCTTACACGGTCTGTGGCGTTTCCTCAATTCCTTTGCAATGGAAAATCCCCCGCAGTTTTCACGAAACTACGAGGGATTTTCTTGGCGGAGTAGGAGGGATTTGAACCCTCGCGCCGTTGTTTAGACGACCTACGCCCTTAGCAGGGGCGCCTCTTCGGCCTCTTGAGTACTACTCCAGAGCAAAGTGCATTACACTTATTCAATAAAAAATGGCGGAGAGAGTGGGATTCGAACCCACGGTACGTTGCCGTACGGCAGTTTTCAAGACTGCTTCCTTAAACCACTCGGACATCTCTCCTTGTGGACACTCGCGTTACGCCGTGTCGAATGCCTATTTACTTTACCAGATTTACGCTGTTCTGTCAAGCCCTTATGCAAATTTTTTCTTTTTTCTGTACGATAGCTGCACAGCAGCCCCATTTACCACAACCTTTATTCGAAGTTTTTTTGGAATTTCTCTTTACAGAAACACCTTTTTGTTGTATAATAAAACCAACATAAACCACCCATCGGGAAAAGGAGCATCATTATGTCGTTTTCAGAGCTATTGAAGGAGTGCCGCAAAAAGCAGGGCGTCAGCCAAGCGGAGCTTGCCGCCAGACTGGGGGTCACCCAGCAGGCTGTCGGCAAGTGGGAAAGCGGCAAGTCCTCCCCCGACCCCTCCACCGTGGCCCGCATTGCGGAGCTGCTGAACACCACGGCAGACTATCTGCTGGGGCTGTACCGCCCGGTCAGCAATGTTTCTGCCCCCGAGGAGCGCTTTTTCGGCAGCTACACCGAGAGCCTGATCCCGGTCATCGGCACGGTAAAGGCCGGCTACGGCGCACTGGCCTTTGAAGAGGACTACGGGCAGGAGTACGCCCGCGTGAAGGACCCCGCCAACTATTTTTATCTGGTGGTGCGCGGCGACAGCATGGAGCCCCGCATTCAGGACGGCGACCTTGCGCTGGTGCACAAGCAGGACACGCTGGAAAACGGCGACTTGGGCGTGCTGATCTACGGCGACGAGGGCGAGGGCACTTTGAAGCGCTACATCCAGCGCGGCAACTGCGTGGTATTGCAGCCCTTCAACCCCGCCTATCATGAGATGGTCATCAAGGGCGAGGACCTGAACCACCTGCACATTGCAGGCCGCGTGGTGGAGACCAAGGCCAAGTGGTAAATCTTCTATTTTAAAATGGCCTCCGTTTCACTCTGGCCATATTCAGCGGAAAATTTGTTTTTTTATTTCGTGTTTGTCGTGGCCTGCGGGCCACTCCAAACACATTTTCACGAAAAGAGCGAGCAAACAGGTTTTCTGCATGCCTCTGTTTTTTGAATCAAAAGCCATTTGCAGTTTTGCGTATGGCTTTTTCTTTTATACTCTTTTTTCCATTCGGGGGTGCATTTTTATGGAACAGACACTCATGGACAAGCTGACCATTCTGGCCGACAGCGCCAAATACGACGTAGCCTGCACCTCCAGCGGGGCTTCCCGCACGGCGCGGGCCGGAACCGTGGGCAGCTGCTATGCACCGGGGTGCTGCCACGCCTTTACCGCCGACGGCCGCTGTGTGAGCCTGCTCAAGGTGCTGATGACCAACTGCTGCTCCTTCGACTGCGGCTACTGCGTCAACCGCAAGTCCAACGATATCCCCCGCGCCACCTTTGCGCCCCGGGAGCTGGCAGAGCTGACCATGGAGTTCTACCGTCGCAACTACATCGAGGGGCTGTTTTTGTCCAGCGCGGTGCTGGGCACCCCGGACTACACCACCGAGCGGATGCTGGCGGTGCTGCAGCTGCTGCGGGGCGAATACCGTTTTGGGGGCTACATCCACGCCAAGGCCATTCCGGGCACAAGCCCAGAACTTTTGCAGCAGCTGGGGTATCTGGCCGACCGTCTGAGCGTGAACGTGGAGCTGCCCAGTGAGCGCAGCCTGAACCTGCTTGCCCCGGACAAGGGGCGGCACTCCATCTTCCGCCCCATGAAGCAGATCGCAGTGTCCGGCGCTGCCAGCCGGGAGGAGCTTACCCTTTACCGCCACGCGCCCAAATTTGCCCCCGCCGGGCAGAGCACCCAGATGATCGTAGGCGCTTCGCCGGAGACGGACTACCACATTTTAAAGCTGACCGAGGGGATGTACCAGAAATACGGGCTGAAACGGGTGTTCTACTCCGCTTACATCCCGGTAGCCGAGGACACCCGCCTGCCCGCGCTGGACACAAAGCCGCCCCTTCTGCGGGAGCACCGGCTGTATCAGGCCGACTGGCTGCTGCGTTTCTACCAGTTCGAAGCGGACGAGATTTTAGATAAGAACAATCCCAACTTCAACCCCTATCTGGACCCCAAATGCAACTGGGCGGTGCAGCACTACGGGCTGTTCCCGGTGGACGTGAACCGCGCCCCCTTCGAGATGCTGCTGCGGGTGCCGGGCATCGGCCCAAAAAGCGCCCGGCGCATCTGGCGCGCCCGCAAGCAGGCGGCGCTGGGACTGGACGAGCTCAAGCGCATGGGCGTGGTGCTCAAGCGGGCGCAGTACTTCATCACCTGCCGGGGCTTTTCCGGGGCGCACCCGGGCCGGGGCAGCGCCGGACGGGAGCGCATCACCCGGGCGCTCATCGACCCCAACGTCTTCAGTGCCGGGGCCGAACAGCTGAGCCTCTTCGCCCCGCCGGCGGTGGACCGGCTCGTTGAACAGGGCGTGCCGCCCCGGGCGGCCCAGCGGATGGTGCGGGAGGAGGCGGTGCAATGTCTGGCGAGAGCACTGTGATGCCGCCCCGGAAGCTCCACGACGCCGATGTGGTCTACCTCTACGATGGCAGCTTTGAGGGCTTTCTGTGCTGTGTATTCGAGAGTTTCGCCCAGCATGAGATCCCCTTCGCCGTCTGGACGCCCCAGCGGGAGACGGCCACCCTCTACCCCGTCCGGGACATCGAGACGGACTCTGCCAAAGCGCAGCGGGTCTTTTCGGCCCTTGGCCGGAAACTGGGCCGGGAGACGGAATATCTCGTCAGCCGGGATTTCCTCTCCGGGCAGGAGGATAAGGAGCTTCTGCTCATCCGCTTCCTGCATCTGGCCTTCGCCCTCGGCCCCGGCACGGTCAAGCGGATGGGCCACCCGGATGTGGCCCCGCTCTACGAGATGAAAAAGAGTCTCGACTGGGAGGTGGACAAGTTTCAGGGCTTCGTCCGCTTCGAGGAGCACGACGGGATGCTGGGTGCGGTCATCCACCCCAAAAACTATATCCTGCCTCTGCTGCGGGGGCATTTCTGCTCCCGCTTTCCGGAAGAGAACTTCATGATATACGACGCAGTCCATCAGGCGGTATTGCTTTATCAGGAGCACAAGGCCCAGCTTCTGGAGCTGGCTGCGCCGCTGGAGCTGCCCCCGCCCAACGCCCGGGAACAGGAGTTTCAGGCCCTCTGGAAGCAGTTCTACGACACGCTGGAGATCAAGGCCCGCCACAACGAAAAGGGCCGGATGACCCACTGTCCCAAGCGTTTCTGGCAGGATATGGTAGAAATGCAGTGATTCTTTACAAAAAGGTTGCATCTGCGCCGTTGCGCTCTGCAAAAGGTATGGTATACTAAAGGGGAGCTTCGGCAGAGCATCTGCCGCACCCACCCCGAAACGGGCTATGATAAAAGGAGCATTGTTAAAACTATGGTTCGCATTACTATGGAAGACGGCGGCATCATCGACATCGAGCTGAACGAGGAAGTTGCCCCCATCACCTGTGAGAATTTCAAAAAGCTGGTCAAGGAAGGCTTTTACAACGGCCTGACCTTCCACCGTGTCATCCCCGGCTTTATGATCCAGGGCGGCTGCCCGCTGGGCAACGGCACCGGCGGCCCCGGCTGGAACATCAAGGGCGAGTTTGCCGCCAACGGCGTCAACAACCCCATCAAGCACGTCCGCGGCGTCATCAGCATGGCCCGCAGCATGAACCCCAACAGTGCCGGCAGCCAGTTCTTCATCATGCATAAGGACGCACCCCATCTGGACGGCCAGTACGCCGCTTTCGGCAAGGTCGTCGCCGGCATGGACGTCGTGGACAAGATCGCATCCGTCCCCACCGACTGGAACGACAAGCCCAAGACCCCCGTCAAGATGAAGACCGTCGAGCTCATCGAGGGCTGATTTTCTGCACCTATGGCTTTCCCTTTGGGGGAAGCCTTTTTTGCATCCACAGGAGGAACTTCCATGAAGTACGATTTCACCACCCTGCCCGACCGCCATGGCCGGGACTCCATCGCCGTGGACGGGCTGGGCAAAGGCTTTGCGCCCGACGCACCGCAGCCCGGCTTCGATGCCATCCCCATGTGGGTGGCTGATATGAATTTCCCCACCGTGCCCACCATCCAGGAAGCCATCATCGAGCGTACCAACCACCCCGCGTTTGGCTACTTCAACCCCACCGATGAATACTTCGATTCCATCATCCGGTGGCAGGCAAAGCGCAACGGCGTGCAGGGCCTGACCAAGGAGTGCATCGGCTACGAGAACGGCGTGCTGGGCGGCGTCATCAGCGCACTGAACTGCGTCTGCTCCCGGGGCGACAGGGTGCTGGTCCACAGCCCCACCTACATCGGCTTCACCCGCTGCCTGACCAACAACGGCTATGACATCGTCCACTCCCCGCTGGTGCAGGACGAAAATGGCATCTGGCGGATGGATTACGCCGACATGGAAAAGCACCTCGCCGAAGAGCACATCCACGCCGCCATCCTGTGCAGCCCCCACAACCCCTGCGGCCGCGTCTGGGAGCGGTGGGAGCTGGAAAAGGCCATGGAATTGTACAAAAAGTATAATGTCTACGTCGTATCCGACGAGATCTGGTCGGACATCATCCTCTCCGGCCACAAGCACATCCCCACCCAGTCCATCAGTGAGGACGCCCGGATGCGCACTGCCGCCCTCTACGCTCCCTCCAAGACCTTCAACCTCGCCGGTCTCATCGGCAGCTATCATATCGTTTATGACCCGTGGTGGCGTGACCGCATCAAGAAGGAATCCTCCCTCTGCCACTATAACTCCATGAACGTCCTTTCGATGCACGCCCTCATCGGTGCCTACCGCCCCGAGGGCTATGAGTGGGCCGACGAGCTCTGTGAGACGCTGACCGGCAATGTGGATTTCGCCTGCGACTACATCGCAAAGCACTTCGAGGGTGTCCATGTGACAAAGCCCGAAGGCACCTATATGCTCTTTGTGGACTGCACCGCCTGGTGCGCCGCCCACGGCAAGACCATTCAGGACGTGGAGAAAGCCTGCTGGGCCGTCGGTGCTGCCGTGCAGGACGGCGTGATGTTCCACGGCCCCTGCCATCTGCGCATCAATCTGGCCTCGCCCCGCGCCCGCATTGAAGAGGCGTTCCACCGGATGGACAGGTATGTGTTCAACGCAAAGTAATTTCAAATAATATTTATACGGCAAAAGGGGCTGTTGTTCTAACCTCTCCGTCACGGCTGCGCCGTGCCGGAGAGGTTGAGTCGACAGCCTCTTTATTTTTATTGATGCATTTTTACCAGCCGCTCGTTCAGCGCCCGCAGGCCGTCCCGCACCTCGGCGGGCGAGACGACTTCTATCTTGCCGCCGAAGCCGCAGACCCAGCCGTAGAACTGGTCGCTGACGCAGACGGGGACGTCGAAATGGAAATGCTCCTTCCCTTCCGGCACGAAGATGGGCGAAGCGCCGAAGCGCTCCCGCATGGCTGATTCAAGGTCGGAAGTACACCGCAGGGTGACTCTATACTCCGGCCCGCCGAACATCTGGAAGTGCTTTTTCAGGTAGGCGGGCAGGTCGAGATCCGCGAACTGCTCTTTGCCGCGGCGGGGCTCGTCCAGCACCGTGACGCCGGCCATTTTATCCACCCGGTAATGGCGGATGCCCACCGGCTCCTTCTCGTCCTGATAGGCGATGAGGTAGTAGCAGCCGTTCTCCCACGCCATCTGCCAGGGGCTGATGGTGTAAGGCGCGGGGCGTCCCGCCTTTTTGTAGCGAAAGCGCACCATCCTGCCGGTGTTGATGGCCGTAAAGAGGGCATCCACGCTGTAGGGCAGGTCTTTGTTGGCGCTCTTGGGGCGGCCATCGACATAGACCTGACGCTGGAGCTGACTGCCCTCATACTGAGAGGCCAGCCCTTCCAGCTTATGGATGAGCTTATCACTGGACGCTTTCGAGATGACCCGGCTGGACTGGACAGCGTCCACCAGAAGCTTCAGCTCCGCCAGCTCGAAAGGCCGCGTCGCCATCCAATAGCCGCCGCTGCGGCCCCGGCGCAGCCGGATGTCATAGCCCAGCGCGTTCAGCGCGTCGATGTCGCTGTAGACGCTCTTTCGCTCGCAGAGGATGCCCTGCCGGGCCAGCAGCTCCACCAGCTGAGGCACATTCAGCAGATGCTCCTCGTCGGTCTGCTGCTCAAAGATATGCAGCAGCGCCAACAGTTTGGATTTTTGTCCCTCCTGCTTGGGCATGGGCGGCCTCCTTTACGGTCACGAGTCCTTTTTGTCGAATGCGGCGCGGCGCTGGGTGGACAGACGGAACATCTCTTCCAGCTTGTCCCGGTCATCGGCCACGAGGGCGTCCCGCAGCTGGTCCAGAGCGGAATCGAACTGGTCGATCTCGGCGATGAGGTTTTCCTTGTTCCAGAGGAACAGCTCCGCCCACATCTTCTCGTTGATGCGGGCGATGCGGGTCAGATCGCGGAAGGAGTCGCCCGTGTACTCGCAGAGAGAAGAGTTGTCGTTGGCACACATGAGGCTGACGGCGATGGCGTGGCACAGCTGGCTGACGTAGCCGATCATTTTGTCGTGCTCCTGCACCGTCAGGGTGCAGATGTGGCGGAAGCCCAGCACCTCGGCCAGCTCTTTTGCCCACTGGACGGCCTCGGAGGTGTTCTTCTCGGTGGGGGTGATGATGAAGTTGGCCGGGGCAAAGCTGACCTCGGCGGCGTGCTCGACGCTGGAGGTCTCACGGCCTGCCATCGGGTGGCTGGCGATGAACTCCACCCCCCCCGGACACATGGCCTGCACCGGCTCCACAAGGCCGGTCTTGACGCCGGAGACATCGGTAAAGATGCAGCCGGACTTGATGAGATGGCCGTAGGTCTTGAACCAGTCGATGAGGGCCGTGGGGTAGAGGCCGAAGATGATGTGGTCGGCCTGCGAGACGAGGTCCTCGAAATCGTGGGTCTTGCCGGTCTCGATATAGCCGTGATCGAGGGCGTACTGTAAGTGGCCCTCGCTGCGGTTGATGCCGTCCACATGGAATCCGGCTTTGGAAAGCTCGAGGGCGTATTTGCCGCCCAGCAGTCCGAGGCCCACGATCAGATAACGCTTTGTTTTATCCAGCATATTCTACCTCCGCGCCTAACGGCTTGATGGCTTCAAAGAAATGGGGCCAGCTCTTCTGCACGGCCTCGGCGTCGTCGATGGAAAGTTCCAGCCCGGCGGCCAGCGCCAGCACCGTCAGGAACGGCACGGACACGATTACCAGCCCGTGCAGATAGGTGCCCAGGTTCTCCGGGCACACCAGCGGGCCGTGCGCTTTGATCCGGTCCCACTTTTTGGTGATCCCCCGCACAGCGATGATAAAGAACAGCACAAAGCCGATCACAATGGCAATCTTGGCTCGTGCCGCAATGCTGCTTGCTGTGGCGCTGTCACCGGCGGTTTTGGCTCCCAGAGCTGCGCCGGAGATCATGGACAGGGGAACCACAGAGCCCAGGCAGATCAGGAGCGACAGGTAGCTCAGCGCCGCATACACCCGGTGGATTACCGGTAGCGCCCGGTTCCAGCGCTGCACCTTGGTTTCTTCCAAGGTGGGCACTTCGGCTTTTTCCATTTTGTTCACCCGGTGCAGGTATGCCAAATTGACGATGTTATAAACCACCGTTACCAGTAGCACGGCGGCAATACTGATCAGGGACGCCAGCAGCAGTCCGCCGCCAATGCGGCAAAACCGGTCAAAGTCGTAGGCTTTGCCCAGAAGGGCGGCCATGGCCTTGTCAATCTTAAAATTTTGGATCACGGAGCCGATCACGCCGTAGGCAAATTGGTAAAGGCTGTAGCCGTTTGGCGCAGTCGCGTCCACCCACTGGCTGCCGGTGCGCAGGGTGTGCTGCAAGGCCAAAAGGCCGTAGGTGCCTGCTCCGGCCAGTGCGGCGGAGAAGATGAGATTTTGCGTCATGGCGCTGCCTTTGTTGATATAAATTGGCCGTTCCTGACTGCGTAGGACAACTGTTTGCTCGCTTGCCATAGGGGGGATTCTCCTTTGTCTTTTTCTTGCGGATATTTTAGCATTTTTGCCCAATATCGTCAAGCTGCGGCTTTCGTATATACAGATAGGTATAAAAAGGACTTTGGCCGTTTGGTCAAAGTCCTTTGCTTTTGTATTTTGCTTTCGATGATCGATTTTAAGCCTCTGCGGCTGCCGATTCGCTTTCAAAAATGGTCTCCCAGTGGGTTTTGACCGAGGACACCAGGTCTTTGACCTTGGCGCCCAGCTTCTTTTCTTTCATAATATCCCCCTTCAATGCCGGTAATGCTTTATGCGAATTACACAGATTTATTACAGTATACCATAGACTTTTGGGCAAAGCAACCAATGCTTTGTCGTGGCTTTTGTGTATGTTGAATTATTAAGAAGTGGTAAAGTTCCTTGACAAACGAAAGCGACTGCCATACAATGAAAATGTAAATCAAAGAAAGTATTTTACAGTGACTCGTATACACAATAAATTTACGAAATGAGAATTGTCAACCATTTTGTGGTTGAAATAGGCAAAGAGAGGAGGCGAGTACCGTTTATTCTCATTTTGTAAGAATAACTCTGTAAAAATAAAAAGGAGTAGTATTATGTCAAAGAAAAAATTAGTGTCGATTTTGCTTTCAGCTGTTCTGTGCTTTGGTATGCTGGGCGGAACATTTGTTGCCAGTGCAGAAAGTGTGTCTGTTCACTTGACCAAAACCCAAGCTGTAAATTCTTCCTCCAATGTGTACGGTACATTCAAATATTTTTGGGGAACAAATAGCAAGTCCTCGCAACACAGTGTGCACTATATTGCCCGCTATAAAAACGGTTTCTTTTGGCACACTGGGGGACAGTATTTAATTGCACCCGGACATGGGAGAGATGAAAAAAATGCATATATGACCAAAAAACTGGATTATAAAACCGATTGGTTTTTGAAGTTGAATCCGGAGGGCAACAATACAACGGGTTGTGACGCCTGGGGTTATATGAAGAACGCATAATGGACGCGCAAGGTCGGCGCGTAAGCGCCGACCTTGTTTATAAGGTGAAATCAAAATGAATACATTTAAGCTTATGTCCCGGTTATGGAGCCGGAACAAGTTTTATAAAAATTTAATCCTGGCCGTTATCGTACTGTTTAGCGGTTTTCTGCTATGCGCTACGATTGCTTCTATCCGTCAAGAAGCGCCGGCCGATACTTTAACCTATGCATTTTGCACATTGTTCCCCATGTATCTGATGGTGATTTTTTTTCTTTTCTTCTCTTACGAGTGCTTTGTGAAGATCAATCGATATAAAGAGACTTTTTCCACTTGCAAGCAGGGGATCGGCGGGGTTTATCGTGCCCAGTTGCTGCTGCTTTTCAGCCTGATCGGTGTTTTAACGGCGGTGGTGTGCCTGCTTATCGTGGTTTATGCCTGCGTGGCGCACCAGGTTGCCTTGCTGCCCCATGTGCTGTCTCGGGTGATCTGTTATCAGGTGCTGTGTCCGGCGGCAGCGGTGTTTATCGGTCTGTTGCTGTCCGGTGTTCGGCAGCGGTATATTGTGTATCCGCTGATGGTGATTTTTGGCCTATCGGAGACCGAGTGGCTCCAAAGCACCACCACGCATGTGATGGAGACGACCGGGAAGAATTATGCCAAGCTGATGCAAATTTTCTCCTTGATCCCCAATTCTATGCAGTATGAGCCGAATGACCAAATCGGGATCCCCTGGGATTTGAACAAAATCGCCCAACTGCTGTTTTTCATCTCCCTCTCCGCTACGGTGGTGTGCCTTATTTGTGCTCGCACCAAGGCCAAGCGGTGGTGGATCGGCGGGGTGGGG
>OGQB01002603.1_pt1 | contig 12836 bp, 7 predicted proteins | sample 1553071 | NCBI WGS metagenome assembly OGQB01 (sample SAMEA2580284, study PRJEB22360) | human gut metagenome | biome: human gut; feature: human-associated habitat; material: faeces | place: Denmark | collected 2008/2010
AGAGTTAGCAGGATAATAGTAAATAAGATTTAAGAAAAGAGTTAGCAGGATAATAGTAAATAATATTTAAGAAAAGAGGCATAAATGGCAGTACAATTTATTGTTGGCAGAGCGGGAGCCGGAAAGTCCCATTATTTATATGAAAAGTTAATAGAGAAGTCTTTGAAATATAGAAATAAGAATTTTATTGCAATTGTACCGGAGCAGTTTTCTATGGAAACACAGAAGCAGATTCTTACAATGCATCCTAATAGGGGAAGTTTTAATATTGAAGTTACAAGCATGACAAGACTTGCCTATACGGTTTTTGAGGAGCAGGGGTTTAATGAATACAAAGTTATGGATGAATTAGGCAAGACTCTTATTATGAGAAAGGTTATGGAACAGTGTAAGGATAAACTTACAATCTATAAGTCTAAGACATCAATGCCCGGATTTGCTGAGAAGATGAAGACTATTGTATCGGAATTTAAGCAGTACGGGATTACTGATAACGTTTTAAATAATATGAAGGAAGAATGCGATTCTAAGCCCCTGCTCAGACATAAGCTTAATGATGTGGAAATTATAAGTGATGCTTTTAATGAGTATATTAAAGAGAAGGTTATAACAACAGAGGACGTTTTAACTATTTTTTGCAAATATATTTCTAGTTCTGATTTTATAAAAAATACTTATTTTTACATAGATGGATTTACAGGATTTACACCTATTCAGTATCAGGTTCTTGAACTTTTGATTAAACATTGCGCAGGGGTAAAGATTGCAATTACATTGCCGGAAGATGAATTTCAGTCATTGAGAAATGCGTATAGCAAAGGAAATAATGCAATTAGCAAATATGAATTATTTAATCTAAGCAAGGATACTTTATGGAAGCTTAAAGATATAATCAACAGAAACAATATTGAGCAACAGGAAACTGTAATTGTTGGAGAAGGACAGGCTCCATATAGAATTAGAGATAATAAAGAGTTAACTTTTTTGGAAAAGAATCTGTTTAGAAATAATTCATCTAAATATAGAGAGAACTGTAAAGCGTTGGAAGTTCACAGTATGTCCAATCCAAGAGAAGAGGCAGCTTATGTTGCAGGCAGAATTTCGGAGCTTATTGTGGACAAAGGATATAGATATAATGATATTGCTGTAATTACAGGTGATATGGACGGTTATTACAGATATATTGAGGAAGAGTTTTCCAAGAATAATATACCTGCATTTATTGACCATAAGCATAATATTGCTTCAAATCCTTTTGTTGACGGAATAAAGGCGGCAATTGAGATTGTTGAAAAGGATTTTTCTTATGAAACAGTATTCCATCTTATCAGATTAGGTTTTCTTCCAATTGACAGGGAGGCTGTAGACATAATGGAGAATTATGTTTTGCAGTCAGGAAGACGTGGTTTTAAAAGTTATGGCAGACTTTGGGAGAAGGCTTACAAAGGAATGACTGCTGAAGAACTTGATATGGTTAATCAGGCAAGGGAGAAGCTAGTTGAGATTATCAGACCTTTAAGAGAAGAATTAAAAAAGAAAAAGGCTACTGTAAGAGAGTATACTAAGGCGGTATATCAGTTTGTACAGGCTAATAATATGCAAAGACAGATTGACGATTATAGAATTGAATTTCAGAATCAGGGTGAGATTAGCAGAGCCAAAGAGTATGAGCAGGTTTATGTGACAATCATAACTCTTTTAGACAGAATAGTTGAATTAATGGGAGATGAAGTTTTAACAATTAAGGAATATAAGCAGATTCTTCAGGCAGGTTTTGAAAGTGTGAAAGTGGGAATTATACCTCCGGGACTTGATACAGTTATGGTAGGTGATATTGAAAGAACAAGATTGAAAGATACTAAGAGAATTATTTTCTTTGTGGGAGTTAATGACGGAATTATTCCAAAAGCAGGTCAGGCAGGGGGAATAATTACGGATACAGATAGAGAGTTTTTAGAAAAGAATAATTATATTCTGGCTCCTACGGCAACGGACAATGTTTTTAAACAGAAATTTTATTTGTACACAATATTTGCCAAGCCTACGGAGAAGATGTTCATTACTTTCAGCAAGTCGGGTTCAGACGGGGCAACAAGAAGAAAGTCTTATATAATAAGTACTTTAATGAATCTTTTTGAAAATCTTAAGGTTATAGATGAGGATGAAAGTGAAATAACTTTAAACCAGGTTACTACAAGAAGTAAAGCTTTGGATTACCTTTCTCAGAATATATATGAATATTCGAAGGAAGGTGACAGTGGAATCTTTAAAGAGTTGATGGCAACAGTTATGAAGAATAAGGAATATAGCAAGGTCATAAACTTAATTTTTGACGGAGCCTTTTATTCAGCAAAGAATCCAATTTTGGATGAAAATGTTGCAAGACAGTTGTACGGAAATAAAGAAAATATTGGAATTACAAGATTGGAACGTTTTGCAGCCTGTGCATATTCTCAGTTTTTAAATAATGGCTTGAAATTAGGAGAGCGAAAGAAATTTGAACTTGCCGCATTTGACATAGGTAATTTATATCATTCAGCAATTAAGGACTTTTTTGATACCATTAATACGAATAATATTAAATGGGCAGACTTGGATGACAAAAAAAGTGAAAATATTATAAATGACAGCATTGAAAAAGTAATGGAGCAATATGAAAATGATGCTTTAAATGATATTGCAAGGTCTGCATTTATAAAGAAGCAGGTTAAAGATACATCAACAGAAACTGTAAATGCATTGGTTAAGCATATTAGATCAGGAAATTTCCTGCCAAGAGAATATGAGCTGCGAATTGCCCACGGAAGAGTAGACAGAGTGGACACTTTTGAAGATGGCAACAATATATATGTTAAGGTAATTGACTATAAATCAGGAAACAAAGTTTTTAATGTTACGGAAACTTTCTTGGGATTGCAGATGCAGTTAATGGTTTATTTAAAGGACACTGTGGATTACATTAAGAAAAATAATCCGGATAAGAATGTTTATCCGGCAGCAGGTTTGTATTTTCATGTTTATGATCCATATGTTTCGGAAATTGACTGTGAGAAAGCTGTGAGTGATTTTAGAAAAAATAATCCGGACAGTGAGTTAAGTGATGAAGAATTGAAAAAGATGGCTATAGAAGGGGAGCGTTTTAAGGCATATAGAATGTCAGGTCTTGTGGCAAAAGAGATTGAAATTGTAAATGCAATGGACCATAACACTATTACAAAAATAGGTTCTTCAGCAATATTGCCGGTTAATATTACAAAAAGCGGTGTTGATGCAAGAAGTACAGCCATTGAAACAAAAACTTATTCTAAATTTATTAATCATGTTTCAAATATGGCAGGAGAAATGCAGGATAAGATTATAAAAGGAGACATTAGCATTAATCCGGTAGAAGGTGCATGTGATTATTGTCCTTTTGGTGGAATATGTAATTTTGACAGAAAACTTGGAAGCAGATACCGTCAGGTTGAAAAAGTATCACTAAGTGATATTGAGGAGAAGTGTAATGAAGTGGACAGATAAACAGCAAAAAGTTATTGATACAAGAGATAGAAACATACTTGTTTCAGCAGCAGCAGGTTCAGGCAAAACAGCAGTTTTAGTAGAACGAATAATAAAAAGGATAACAGATGAAGAAAATCCTACTGATGTGAATCAGCTTTTGGTTGTTACATTTACAAGGGCAGCCGCTTCTGAAATGAAGGAGAGGATTCGCGAAGCATTGGAGAAGATGGAAGAGGATAATCTCAATGACTTAAATGTTCAGAAGCAGTTATCCTTAATTCATAATGCCAATATTTCTACAATTGACAGTTTTTGTGCAAGAGTTGTAAAGGATAATTTTGATAAGATAGACTTAGATCCTAATTTTAGAATTGCCGACGAGAACGAAATAGAAATGCTTCAATCTGATATTGTGGAAGAAATGTTGGAAGAGTATTATTTGGCGGCTGATGATGAGTTTATGGAACTGGCCGAAAAATATTCAACAGGAAAGACCAGCGACAGTATAGGTGAACTGATTCTTAGAATGTATAAGTTTGCCTCAGGTCAGATTGAGCCTGAGAAATGGATTAAAGAAGCCATAAGTGTATATGATGTTTCATCTAAAGAAGAAATGGAGCAGTCCAAGTGGATGCAGGGATATTTGGAATTGCAGAAAAACAGGTTAGAGGGAATATTAAGCCAGCTTAACATAGCTCTTACAATATCTGAAAGCGAGGATGGACCAAAGTGCGCCAAAGCTCTTACGCCTATTATTGACAAGTTACAGGAGATAACTGAAAGCAGAACTTATAGCGCAATGCAAAGTGAACTTCAGAATATTCCATCAACAAGAGTGTCCGGTAAGAAGGATTGTAATGAGAGAAAGAAGGAGCAGGTTAAGGCAATAAAAAACGATGCCACAAAGGCAATAAAAGATTTAACAACTAAACAGTTTAATTTAACGTTGAATCAGGTTTTTGAAAGCATATGTGAAACAAAATCAAGTGTTGAATATATTGGAAAATTAACCCTTGAATTTATGAAGCGACTTAAGGAGCAGAAAGAAGAAAAGGGCATAATGGATTTTAACGACCAGGCGTTTTTTGCTTTACATATTTTAAATGAATATGATAAGGATGGAAATCTTGTACCATCTGAAACAGCAAAAAATATGGCAACTCAGTTTAAGGAAATAATGATTGACGAATATCAGGACAGTAATATTATTCAGGAAGCTATTTTGTCAGCCATAACTAAAGGTTTTGGCATAAATAATATGTTTATGGTAGGCGATGTGAAGCAGAGCATTTACAGATTCCGTAATGCAGAACCTAAACTTTTCCTTGAAAAATATAATAGTTTTTCAGATGATCCTAGTGCAGACAGTGTGAAGATTGTTCTTGACAAGAATTTTAGAAGCCGTAGGGAAGTAATTGAAAGTGTAAATTTTTTATTTGACTTTGTAATGCATGAAGAAGTAGGAGGCATTGATTACAAAAACGGCAATGGTCTTGTACTTGGAGCAGATTATGATGAGCCACCTGCAGGACAGGATAATTCAACAGAATTTGTAATGGTTGAAGGTGGAGATAAAAGTGATGAGGCAGCTTATGTTGCAAGAAAAATAAAAGAGATTACTAATCCTGAAACCGGGTTAAAGATAACTGAAAAAGGTAAAGACATGCGACCTGTAAGATATGGAGATATAGTTATTCTTTTAAGAAGTATGAAGGATAATAGTGATATTTACAGAGAGCAGTTGGAGAATAATGGAATACCTGTTTTTGCAGAATCAAAGACAGGATATTATAAAACAATGGAAGTTATGACTATTACAAATATGTTGTCAATTATAGATAATCCAAGACAGGACATACCTTTGGCAGCAGTACTTACTTCTCCAATGTTTGGTTTTGATTCAAATCAGTTAGCAATTATAAAAACAGAAAATGTTTGTGAAAGTTTTTATGATTGTGTAGAACAATATTCTTTATCAGGAAGTGATGTGGAACTTAGAACAAGACTGACAGAGTTTCTGAATACACTTACAAAATTTAGAAATATGGTCCCGTATACAACTGTATATGATTTAATTAATACATTGTTAGATGAAACAGGTTATGCTTTTTATATAAGATCAATGCCCGGTGGAAAGAAACGTCTTTTAAATATTCAGGCATTAAAAGAGAAAGCTGTGGCATATGATGAAACAAGTTACAAGGGTCTGTTTAACTTCTTAAGATATATTGAGAAGATTCAGTATCTTGCAAAAGATGACGGTGAGGCATCAACAGTTAATGAGAATGACAATATAGTAAGAATAATGTCCATTCATAAAAGTAAAGGATTACAGTTCCCAGTAGTATTCTTGTGCAATACTAATGGAACAAGCAAGAATGAGGCAAATCAGCTTGTGTCAGGGGCAGATGGAAACATAGGAATAGACTGCATTAATAATAAATTAAAGACTAAACAGACACCTCTTTTAAAAACATATATCAGAATGTCTAATAAGGAAGAGGATGTGGCAGAAACATTGAGAATTCTTTATGTTGCATTAACAAGAGCAAAAGAGAAATTATATATTACAGGGCTTGTTAAGAATGCTGAAAAGCAGATTGGAGAATTTGAAAGTCAGATATATGATAATAGTGAATTAATGCTTTATAATGATGTTATTGGTGCAAAAACCATAATGGAGCTAATTGGAAAAACAATTGGCAGAAATAAGGCTTTTGACTGTGTAAGAACAGATAAAGATGCAACTGAATGTGGTAATCCTTTATATGATAAGGATAGTTTTATTAAAGTGAAAGTGGAAGAACAGCCGGATGTTATATTAGGACTTGCAGCAGAAGATATAACAGACAGTATTAAAAAAGAAACTATGCTTATGGAAATGAAGCAGTTGGCAAACAAAGAAAATGCATCAATTGAAAAACTTTTCCAAAGGTTTCAGTTTCAGTATCCATATATTGAAGATATTACTCTTCATTCAAAGGCAAGCGTTACGGAAATTAAGAAGCAAAGCCAAGGTATGGAGCAGGAAGAAGAACAGGATGCATTTCAGGCTTTTGGAGAAGAAGTGGAATTACCGGAAATTATACCTGATTTTGAAAAAGAAGATATTGATGAGCCACAATATCTTACAGGTGCAATGAGAGGTACAGCGTACCACAGAATTTTTGAACTTCTCGATATGGAACTTGAAGAATATAATCAGGAAACAGTGAAGAAGATGATTGACGGTTTTGTTGATGCAGGTTTAATAGACAGAATGGGTGCAGCATCTGTTATACGAAAGGATATAATTGATTTTACAAAGTCTGATTTGTTTAGAAGAATGAAGAAGGCATATGCTAATAATCAGCTATATAGGGAACAGCATTTCTTAATGGGAGTTCCGGCTTGTGAAATTAACAGCAATACCACATCAAAAGAAACAATGATTATTCAGGGGATAATTGATTTATGCTTTGTAGAAAATGATAAATATGTTATTGTAGACTATAAGACAGACAAAGTTGACACAATGGAGGAACTTGTTGAAAGATATCATGTTCAGTTAGAATGCTACAAACTTGCAATTGAGCAGATACTTGGCAGTGAGCCGGGAGTTAATAAGGTTTCTGAAATGATTATTTATTCAGTTCATCTTGGTCAGCAGATAACTATAAAATAATGGAGAGTACAATATGATTTTTCCTAAATACATTAAAAAAGGTGATACCATTGGAGTTACTGCAACTTCAAGCGGTATTGTAAATGAATTAAAACAAAAAAGAATAAAGAATGCAATTAAGAATTTTGAAAACAGAGGATACAATGTTAAGGTTACTGACAATGTATATACGTCTGACTGGAGAGGTTGTAGCTCGACAGGAAAAGAAAGAGGAGAGCAGTTTAATGAACTTGTAAAAAATAAAGATGTTTCCTGTATATTTTCAGTAGCAGGTGGGGATTATTTAATGGAGATGCTTGAATATGTGGATTTTGAAAGTATTAAGAATAATCCTAAATGGTTTCAGGGATTTTCAGATAACACAACATTGATTTATCCAATTGTTACAAAATGTGACGTGGCAGCAGTTTATGGTTGTCATATAAGTGATTTTGGAATGAAACCATGGCAGAAACCTGTTGAAAATGCGTTAGGTGTTCTGGAAGGAACTGTAAAAAAACAGGAATCTTTTGATTTTTATGAATCAGACAGACACGAATATGTAACAGGTTTTGAAGGATATTGTAATGATGAGAAAGTCAACTGGGTTAATGGCAGAGGTGAGGAAAAAATTGAAATTTCGGGAAGACTTGTTGGAGGCTGTCTTGATGTATTGGCTTTCTTAATTGGAACAAAATATGACGGAACAGAACAGTTTATTGAAAAGTATAAAGATGACGGAATTGTATGGGTTCTTGAAAGTTTTAACATGGAAGACGTGGTTCTTATAACTCATTTATGGCAAATGAAGGAAAAAGGTTACTTTAAAAATGCAACAGGGTTTGTTTTTGGTCGCCCATTAATGTATAATACATGGATAGAGCAACCATATAAGGATGCAGTTATGTCTGTACTTGGGGATTTAAACGTGCCTATTATTTTTGATAGTGATATAGGACACAAAGGACCTCAGTTTTCTGTTATAATGGGAGCTAAGGCTAAAGTTACAAGCAAAAATGGAAAAGGAGTTTTAGAATATGCTTGAGTTAAAAGATGTTAGATTTAGCGTGACTGATGAAAAGGGACAGCTAAAGAATATAATTAATGGCATAAATCTTAAAATAGATGAAGGAAAATTTGTTGCAATAACAGGACCAAACGGTTCAGGTAAGTCCACACTTGCAAAATTAATTGTTGGTATTATAAAGCCAACATCAGGTCAGATTTTATACAATGGGCAGGATATTACGGAAATGTCAATTACAGATAGAGCAAAGCTTGGAATAAGTTTTGCATTTCAGCAGCCTGTACGTTTTAAGGGAATTAAAGTGTTAGACCTTTTAAGAATTGCAGCAGGAAAGCAGCTTACTATTAGTGAAGCCTGTGAATATTTGTCAGAGGTTGGACTTTGTGCAAGAGATTACATTAACAGAGAAGTGGATGCAAGTCTTTCAGGTGGAGAACTAAAACGAATTGAAATAGCAACTATTATTGCAAGGGGAACAGAGCTTTCTGTATTTGATGAACCGGAAGCGGGAATTGACCTTTGGAGTTTTAATAGTTTGATTAAAGTGTTTGAAAAGATGCAGCTTGAAAATAATAATTCTATTCTTATTATTTCACATCAGGAAAGAATATTAAACATAGCAGATGACATTGTTTTGTTGGCAGATGGGTTGATTAAGGCTCACGGTAACAAGGAAGAGATTCTTCCAATGGTACTTGGTACTAATAGCGATGGCATATGTAAGAAATTAAAAGCATAGATGGAATTGTGTAAGGAGAATTGTTATGGATAAAATACAGATGGAATTATTTGAGCAACTTACAGGATTACATGAGATTCCTGCCGGTGCTTATAATATCAGGGCAAATAGCAAAAAGGATAGCAGAAATACAACTGCAAATATAGATATTGTAACTAAAGAAGACAAAGACGGCATTGATATTTATGTTAAGCCGGGAACAAAAAATGAAAGTGTGCACATCCCTGTTGTAATCAGCAAGACAGGTTTGGTGGAATGTGTATATAATGATTTCCATATTGGTGAAGGTGCAGATGTGCTTATAGTAGCAGGATGCGGAATTCACAATAGTGGGGACAAGCTTTCTAGACACGATGGAATTCATACATTTTACATTGGTAAGAATGCCAGAGTAAAATATGTTGAAAAGCATTATGGCAAAGGCGATGGGAATGGTGAAAATGTTATGAACCCTACAACTATTGTAAATATAGAAGAGGGTGGATATATGGAAATGGAAACCGTTCAGATTAAGGGAATAGATTCCACTAACCGAGTTACAAAGGGAAAACTTGACAAGGATGCCAAGATTGTAATTACTGAGAGAATTATGACTCACGGAAACCAGACAGCAACAACACGTTTTGAAGTTGACATGGATGGTGACGGTTCAAGTGCCAATGTTATTTCCCGTTCTGTGGCAAGGGATAATTCAAAACAGATTTTTTATTCTGTAATTAACGGTAATGCAAGATGTAATGGTCATTCAGAGTGTGATGCCATTATTGGATAATGCAAAGATTAGTGCCATACCGGAAATTACAGCTAATGATTTAGATGCTTCACTTATTCATGAGGCGGCTATAGGAAAAATTGCAGGGGAACAGCTTATTAAGTTACAAACTTTAGGTCTGACAGAAGCGGAAGCCGAAGAACAAATTGTTAACGGTTTCCTAAAATAAGGAGGATGTAATTTATGTATCAGGCAGCACAAACACGTTATAAGGACATGAAGTATAACAGAGTAGGAACAAGCGGATTAAAACTTCCGGCAGTGTCGTTAGGATTTTGGCACAATTTTGGAAGTACTGCACCTTATGAGAATATGAAGAATTTATGCTTCACAGCTTTTGATAATGGAATTACACATTTTGATTTGGCAAACAATTATGGTCCTGAATCAGGTGCGGCAGAAAAGAACTTAGGACGTATTTTGAAAGAAGAAATGAGTGCCTATCGTGATGAACTAATCATCACAACAAAAGCAGGATATGGAATGTGGGACGGACCTTATGGGGACGGTGGAAGCAGAAAGTATCTTCTTGCAAGTTTAGATCAGAGTCTTGAAAGAATGGGACTTGATTATGTTGATATTTTTTATCATCACAGAATGGATCCTGAAACACCATTGGAAGAAACAATGGGGGCATTGGCTCAGGCAGTAAAAAGCGGAAAGGCTTTATATGTAGGATTATCTAATTATGATGGTGAAACAATGGCTAAGGCATCAGCTATTTTAGATGATTTGAAAGTACCATTTATTATTAATCAGAACAGCTATTCAATTTTAAACAGAACAATTGAATATAATGGATTAAAGGATAAGTCAGCAGAACTTGGCAAGGGAATTGTAGCTTTTTCACCATTGGATCAGGGAGTTTTAACAGACCGCTATCTTAATGGTATTCCAAAGGACAGCCGAGTAAATACTGATGGACGTTTCCTTCAGGCAGCATCATTGACAGAAGAGAGAATGAATAAGGTAAGAGCACTTAATGAAATCGCAAAAGAGAGAAATCAGACACTGGCAGAAATGGCTTTAAGCTGGATTCTTAAAGACGGCATTGTTACAACTGTACTTGCAGGTGCTTCAAAAACATCACAGATTCTTGACAACATTAAGGCTGTGGAAAATACAGATTTCTCAGATGAAGAAATAAAGAAGATTAATGATATAGCACTTTAATTTCAAAGAATAATATTTAAAGACCTTAAATATATTTCAGTGATAGAGATTATTTAATTAAATTTAATAAGTATTGCAAAAAGCAATTAGAGTTAGATTAAGTTTAGTTAAAAATTTCGGAAAGAAATATGTTTGAGGTCTTTTTTATGAATGAAAAAATAGATAATACATTAAATATTGCATTGAATCTGCCGGAAGAAGATTTGGAAAAGTCTCAGGAATTATCTGTGGGAATAGAAAATGATATTTGGGAGTTAATTATAAGATATCAGGGGGATTTGGATGAACTGAGTAGATTGCCTAATGTTAACGTAAGAGAATTATCTAATGGATATGCAATTATAACAACACCTAAAAACTTAATTGATGCAATTAGCAATTTAGAGCAAATTATTTTTATTGAAAAACCTAAGAGATTAGAATATAGCGTACTAAATGGAAAGAGAGAGTCTTGTATTAATCAGGTTCAACAGGACATTTTTTTTAATAATGGAATGGGTTTGTTTGGAGAAGGCGTTATTGTTGGCATTGCTGACAGTGGAATCGATTACACCAATTCGGTTTTTAGAAATCAGGAAGTACGAGAATTTTAAGATTGTGGGATCAGGTAACGGATACGGTTTATAGTGAATCGGATATTAATCAGGCTTTGATGCTTGAAAATTCTTATACGAAAGTTAATTCAAGGGATTTAACAGGACATGGAACTCATGTTGCCGGAATTGCTGCTGGAAATTTTGCAGACAATAAAAATAATAATCTTGGAATTGCAACAAAAAGCAAATTAGTAATTGTAAAAATGGCAACAGCAATAGAAAATTCTTTTCCAAGAACAACGCGGCTAATGGAGGCAATAGACTTTATTGTAAAAACAGCAAACGAATATAAAATGCCATTATCACTTAACATTAGTTTTGGCAACACATATGGCTCTCACGATGGAACAACATTAGTATCCTCATATATTAATTCGGTTATAGACGGAAATCGAATTTCAGTACAGATTGGAACGGGAAATGAGGGAGACGGCATTGGACATACATCAGGTTATGCTTTTTCTAATGAGGATGTGGAACTACAGGTTTCGACATATCAGAAATCCATAAGCATACAGTTGTGGAAAGATTATGTGGATACATTTGCAATTCAGATTGAGGCACCTACAGGAGAGAGAACACCGGTGATAAGGGAGAACAATAGACAAAGTAATAGGCTAAATAATGGAATAAGTGATGAAACAAGTAATGAAATAGGAAGAAGTATATCAGATAATGTAGAAAATAGAAGGGGCAATTCAATTAGCAGTTACACATTAGGAAATACTAATGTTTTCATATTGTACGGCTCACCGAAACCATATACCAGATATCAGGAAATTTATATGGATTTAATACCTGTCAATCAATACATAGATTCAGGAATATGGATTATAAGAATTATTCCTGAAGTAAGTGTTGTGGGAAGGTATGATATGTGGTTGCCGGGAAATCAGTCGATTAATACTTTTACGGGATTTTTAAAACCTGATCCGGAAATTACTTTGACAATACCGTCGGCAACTGACAAGGCAATTAGTGTAGGAGCCTACGATACAAGTACAGACAAAGTGGCAACTTTCTCAGGAAGAGGTTTTACAAGAGAGAACAACCAGATAAAACCTGACATAGTTGCACCGGGGGTAAACATAAGGTCGGCGGCTACAGGTGGTGGAACAACAGTTTTAAGCGGAACATCAATGGCAACACCTTTTGTAACAGGCAGTGCTGCTTTAATGATGGAATGGGGAATAGTAAGAGGCAATGATCCCTATCTTTATGGAGAAAAAATAAAAGCGTATCTGATACGTGGTGCAAAGCATCTGCCGGGATATGAGCAGTGGCCTAATAAACAGGCAGGGTGGGGAGCACTGTGTTTAAGGGATAGTTTGGTGTGAAAAAATAATTGTAGTGATTTTAAAGTGGTCGAATGAGACTATTTTAAA
>OGQB01002605.1_pt1 | contig 12831 bp, 9 predicted proteins | sample 1553071 | NCBI WGS metagenome assembly OGQB01 (sample SAMEA2580284, study PRJEB22360) | human gut metagenome | biome: human gut; feature: human-associated habitat; material: faeces | place: Denmark | collected 2008/2010
ATGATCCGCCGTCTTGATCACATCCAGATTGTGTTCAATAACAACTACCGAATTACCGCCTTCGGTCAGCCGCTGCAAAATTTCAATCAGCTTATGAACATCCGCAAAATGAAGTCCTGTCGTCGGCTCGTCCAAAATATAAATAGTCCGCCCGGTACTTCTCTTACTCAATTCTGTCGCAAGCTTGATGCGCTGAGCCTCACCACCGGACAACGTAGTCGATGGCTGCCCTAATTTGACATATGACAATCCCACATCATACAACGTCTGAATCTTGCGGTGAATCGTCGGAATATTTCGGAAAAATTCAAGGGCATCTTCTACCGTCATATCTAACACATCGTAAATACTTTTTCCCTTATACTTAACATCCAGTGTCTCACGATTATACCGCTTTCCGCCACAAACTTCGCAAGGGACATAAATATCCGGAAGGAAGTTCATCTCAATTTTCAATATACCGTCACCACTGCATGCTTCACAACGGCCGCCCTTCACATTAAAACTAAAACGTCCTTTCTTGTATCCTTTTGCTTTCGCATCCGGTGTCGAAGCAAATAAATCTCGTATCATATCAAATACACCGGTATAAGTTGCCGGGTTTGAACGAGGGGTTCGTCCAATCGGAGACTGGTCAATATTAATTACCTTATCTAACTGCTCCACGCCTTCAATTCCTTTATGCTTTCCCGGTATACAGCGTGCCCGATTTAATGTGCGGGTCAGACTCTTACACAAAATTTCATTCACAAGAGAACTCTTCCCGGAACCGGAGACACCGGTCACACAGGTCATTACCCCCAGAGGAATCTTGACATTAATATTTTTCAGGTTATTTTCGCTGGCACCTTTTACTTTCAGATAACCTGTCGGTTTGCGTCTCTTTGCCGGCACAGGAATCTGCTTTTTCCCACTTAAATAAGCACCTGTAATCGACTCCGGCACTTTCATCAAATCTTCTGCCGTACCGCACGCAACTACATGTCCGCCATTTTTTCCTGCCCCCGGTCCGATGTCCACAATATAATCCGCCTCACGCATGGTATCCTCGTCATGTTCCACGACAATCAGCGTATTACCAAGGTCACGAAGTTTCTTTAACGTAGCAATCAACCGGTCATTATCCCGCTGATGCAGACCAATACTCGGCTCATCCAAAATATAAGCCACACCGACAAGTCCCGAACCAATCTGTGTCGCCAGGCGGATTCGCTGTGCCTCTCCACCGGAAAGTGTAGCCGTCGCACGTGCCAGTGATAAATAATCAAGACCAACATCCACCAAAAATCCCAGGCGGGAACGAATTTCCTTTAACACCAGACGTCCAATCTGCTTTTGTCTGTCGGTCAATGTCAATTCATCCATAAATTTCTTCAAATCAATAATGGAATATTCACTAATTTCTGCGATATTTTTATCCCCAACCGTGACCGCAAGGGATTCTTTCTTCAACCGCTTGCCGCCGCAGACGTGACAGGGCGTAATCTGCATAAATGACTCATATTCCTGCTTCGTAGTCTCCGAACCGGTCTCACGATATCGCTTCTGTAAATTACCAAGCAGTCCCTCAAACGCGATATTATAAACACCGTGTCCATGTCTGCCGGTATAATGAACTTCCACACGCTGACCACCGGTTCCATACCAGATTAAGTCATGAACATCCTCCGGATATTCGCCATACGGTGTATCTAAATCAAATCCATAAAACTCTGCCATCGCATCCAAAATTGCACGGCTGTAGCTATCCGGATTTACCACAGACTGCCATCCCGGTGCCGCAATCGCTCCCTGCGCAATACTAAGCGTCTTATCCGGAATAATCAAATCCTCATCAAACTCCATCCGGTAACCGATTCCGTGACATTCAGGGCACGCACCAAATGGATTGTTAAACGAAAAACTGCGCGGCTCAATTTCATCCACACTAATTCCACAGTCCGGGCAGGAAAAACTCTGACTGAAAGAAATTTTTTCTCCTCCAACCACATCGACAACCAATAAGCCATCAGCTAACTTAAGCACCGTCTCAATGGAATCGGTCATTCGCTTTTCAATTCCTTCCCGAATCGAAAGTCTGTCCACTACAATTTCAATGTTGTGTTTTTTATTTTTCTCTAACTTGATTTCTTCATCCAGTGAATACAAATTACCATCCACGACAACGCGCACATAACCACTGCGCTTTGCCTTGTCTAACACTTTTACATGCTCTCCTTTGCGGCCACGCACAACCGGGGCAAGCAGCATAATTTTCGTACGCTCCGGCAATTTCATAATTTCATCCACCATCTGGTCTACCGACTGTTTTTGGATTTCCCTGCCACACTTCGGGCAATGAGGAATTCCAATTCTGGCATATAAAAGACGGAAATAATCATAAATTTCCGTAACCGTCCCTACCGTAGAACGTGGATTACGATTCGTCGATTTCTGGTCAATCGAAATTGCCGGTGGAAGTCCTTCTAAGCTCTCTACATCCGGCTTCTCCATCTGACCTAAAAACTGTCTGGCATAAGAAGATAATGACTCCATATATCTTCTCTGTCCTTCGGCGTAAATGGTGTCAAACGCCAACGATGACTTTCCGGAACCGCTTAAACCGGTCAACACCACAAATTTATCTCTTGGAATATCCAAATCAATATTTTGAAGATTATGCTCTTTGGCACCTCGTATCCGTATTTCTCGCTTTGTATCCATACTAACCTCCATCGCTTTTTTGCTTCTAAAGTTCACTGCGGATTTCCTCTAAATGCTTTTTATATTCAATCATCCGGTCACGCAGTTTGGCAGCCTTTTCAAAATTCAACTCAGCCGCTGCCTGATTCATCTGTTTCATCATCTTAGCAATATGACGCTGCAATTCCTCAAAACTCATGGATTCCGGATCTTTCTCTTCTTCCGTAATATCCGTACCTGCTTTCTTTGAAATACGGATTCGATCGCGCACCGCCTTCTGAATTGTCTTTGGCACAATGCCGTGTTCTTCATTATATTCTTTTTGTATCTTGCGGCGCCGCTCGGTTTCATCAATTGCCGTACGCATGGAATCGGTAATCTTATCCGCATACATAATAACATGTCCTTCCGAGTTTCGTGCCGCACGTCCAATCGTCTGAATCAAAGAAGTCTCCGAACGTAAGAAACCTTCTTTGTCCGCATCCAGAATCGCTACCAACTGAATCTCCGGAATATCAAGTCCCTCTCGCAACAGATTAATTCCTACTAAGACATCAAACACATCCAGACGCATATCGCGGATAATTTCTGAACGCTCCAGCGTATCAATGTCCGAATGCAGATACCGCACGCGCACCCCGACTTCTTTTAAGTATTTTGTTAAATCCTCTGCCATTCGTTTTGTCAGCGTCGTAACGAGAACCTTTCCCTTCTTCTCGGTAACCTTTCGAATCTCTCCGAGTAAATCATCCACCTGTCCTTTAACCGGCCGGACATCAAGTTCCGGATCCAACAGCCCCGTCGGACGAATAATCTGCTCGGTACGAAGCAGCTCATGCTCTGTCTCATACGTCGAAGGCGTTGCCGAAACAAACATCATCTGATTAATATGCCCCTCAAATTCTTCAAAGTTCAGAGGGCGGTTACTTTTGGCAGAAGGCAGGCGGAATCCATATTCTACAAGCGTAGATTTCCTCGACTGGTCCCCGGCAAACATCCCGCCAATCTGTGGAATCGTAATATGCGACTCGTCCACAATAATCAAAAAATCATCCGGAAAATAATCCATCAAAGTCATCGGCGTTTCCATCGGCTGCAGCCCGTTCAAATGCATGGAATAATTCTCAATGCCGGAACAAAAACCGGTCTCCCGTAACATCTCAACATCAAAATGTGTCCTCTCGGAAATCCGCTGCGCCTCAATCAATTTATCCTCACTCTTAAAATACTTCACGCGCTCATCCAGTTCTTTTTCAATTCCCGCAATCGCACGCTCCATCTTATCCGGCGCCACTACATAATGAGATGCCGGAAAAACAACCATATGCTCTAAGTCCGCCGTCGCCTCTCCGGTCACAACATCAATTTCCTGAATCCTGTCTACTTCATCCCCAAAAAACTCAACCCGAATCGCACGGTCACTTGCCGATGCCGGAAAAATCTCAACTACATCACCACGCACACGAAATGTGCCACGATGAAAATCCATATCATTCCGCGTGTACTGTATATCAATCAGACGCCGAATCACCTCATCCCTATCCTTTTCCATGCCCGGACGCAGAGAGACCGTCATATTTTGATAATCGATTGGACTACCCAGTCCATAAATGCAGGAAACACTCGCAATAATAACCACATCACTGCGCTCAGTCAGTGCCGCTGTCGCCGAATGGCGCAGCTTATCAATTTCGTCATTGATTGCCGAGTCCTTTTCTATATAGGTATCCGTCGAAGGCACATAGGCTTCCGGCTGGTAATAATCATAGTATGACACAAAATATTCTACCGCATTCTCCGGGAAAAATTCTTTAAATTCCCCATACAGCTGAGCCGCCAATGTCTTATTGTGTGCAATCACAAGCGTCGGCTTATTCAATTTTTCAATCACATTTGCCATCGTAAAAGTTTTACCGGAACCGGTAACACCAAGAAGTGTCTGAAACTGATTTCCTTCCTGAAAGCCTTTTACAAGAGCATCAATTGCCTGCGGCTGGTCACCGGTCGGCTGATATTCGGAATGTAATACGAAATGGTCCATCGTTTATTTGTCCACCTCCGTCTGGATGAATTGATATAACAACATAGGGAACAAATCATATGATTCATTCCCTATCGATAGGTCGTTCACTACTCGTGATACAAGTATAGCACATTGAAAATTGTATTGCAACGAGAAAATGAACATTTGTTCGTTTCTGTTTTTTCATCCACCACACCGATGCATTTAAGACCGCTGCAAAAATCACCCACAAAAGATAGGAAACCTGACGCAACGCAGCCACCGGGTCAATGAGCCGCCATAAAAAAGCTATTCCAGGCCTTTGCGAAACCGGTCAATCATCGTTGCCGTAAGGCTTAATAGATTTTTATCTTCTTCAATTTTATTCCGCTTAACAAAGCGTGCCGTTGCAAGTTCCGTTTCATCCATTGTAATCGAAGTACCGCCATCTACTTCGCAGTAATAGCCAAGTAAAAGATTCGAGTCAAATCCCCACGGCTGGCTGTCAAAATAACGAATATTTTTCACACGAAGTCCCACTTCTTCCTGCACCTCACGCACGACCGTCTGCTCCGGTGTCTCACCAATTTCACAGAAACCGGCAAGCAGTGCACGCCCTTTGTAGGGACGGTCTGCATACGTGGAAATCAAAATAGAATCCTCATGAATTAACCCGATAATCACCGCCGGGGCAATCTTTGGAAAAATCAAATTTCCACAATGTGGGCACCTCTTCATCCGCTCCTTTTTATCATGCACGGTTTTTGTTCCACAGCGACCACAGAAAACATTATCACGGTACCAAACATACAAATGATACCCTGTCATCCCGGCAAAGCAGGTGTATACCGGGGCATTTCTGCGGAGACTCCGAATCGGTTCATAGGAAAAAGAAAAAATGTCCGATATAAACAAACCCGCTGATAAATCCCCCGGCATATAAAGAAAATAGCAGGTTTCATCAATCGAAAATAAATATTGTAATAAATGCTTTTCACACCCCAATTCACTATAGGTTGGAAGCACAATTTTTCCATCTTCAATACGGCACAAAATTTTGTCATCCGGTTTCCCATGTCCACGAAAAACAAGGACAAAATCATCCGGTTTTGGACTTTTTGCATGATAAGCATTATCAAACTTTTTGGGTGCAATTTCTTGTATCATAACCAGTTCTCCTTAAAATCAGTAATATCTTAAATCACTTTTTTCATCTGCCAGCGCCCGGACAAATATCTCACAGCAAATAACAGCGAGCGGACCGCCCAGTCAATAAACATACCAAACCACACGCCTAAAATACCCATGTTACATACCACCGCAAGTAAATAACTGCAAAGCACGCGAAACAGCCACATGGAAATAATTCCTGTCAGCATCGTAAATTTCACATCGCCTGCTGCCCGCAATGCATTTGGCAGGGTAAAACTGAGTGGCCAGATAAAAACAGCAATTGTACTAAACCAGCGAAGCACCTCCGCCGCCATCCGGGTTGCTTCCGGCGAAAGAGAAAATACCGATACAATCGGAACGGCAAATACAAACAAAACTAGATTCATGATCCAATCTCCCAGATAAGCAAACAACATCAGTTTTTTCGTGTATTTTTTTGCCTGTGCCACCTCACCGGCTCCAAGGCAGGTTCCCACCACGGTAATCAGGGCAAGCCCCATCGACATCCCCGGAATATTGGGAAATTCAATAATGGAATAACTGACTGATGGCGGCGGGAAATACCGGCTTAAATTGCCCGCGATTGCCGCCGTTCCAAATGATGTAATCATACTTACTACCATTAATTTTCCGACCTGAAACATGCTATTTTCAATACCGCTTGGAATTCCGATACGGAGAATCCGAAGAATCATTTTTTTATTCGGAAGCAGTGAAGAAAATTTCTTTATCTGCAAAGGATTATACGGGTGGGCAACCAAAACGGTCATACAGATTCCACAGACAACGCGGCTCACAAGCGTTGCAAGAGCCACACCAAGCACCCCATAGCCGAGTGCCACCAAAACCGCATTCAGCGCAATATTAATCGCATTCATTAACACACTGAGTCCCATACTGACCTTGCTGTTTCCTACACTTCTGAAAATGGCAGCTCCCGCATTATAAATTCCAAGAAATGGATAGGAAAGTGCCGTTACAAACATATAAATCCATGCACTGTGCATAACCGAATCTTCTACACTTCCAAAGATTGCCGGTAACATCTGCTTTCCAAAAATAGCACAAATAAACGCTGCTGCCATGGAGAAAATAAACAACACCGTTTCCAACTGTCCTGCCGCATAAGCAGCATCTTTTGTATCACGCCGTCCGTTGTACTGACTGCAAACGACGGCACCTCCTGTCGCAAGTGCCGCCATTACCTGAATAATCAATAGATTAATATTAGTCGTAAGTGCCACGCCGGATACCGCTGCTTCTCCCGCCTTGGAAACCATCAGCGTATCCACCATGCCGACCATTACATTTAAAAACTGCTCAAACATAAGAGGCATCACAAGTGCCCTTAGCTGTTTTCCTGTGTACATCATAATTCTCATATCCTTGCTTCATTTTCAACCATAGTGTACCACAGGTTTTTCTTTCCTTCAACTATCTAGTTATAACCGATTGCCATCAGGGTGAACTTCTTTGATTCACTTTCATCATTCATGCGAAGTTCAATTGTATGCTCTGCCTCGGCATCCTCTTCGATGGCTACATATACTTTACCGTTGTTCCATCCGCTGGTATCATAACCACTCAGAGTTGCCTGAAGTTTGCCATCTACATACAAATCGGCAGAACCATATTCCACTGAATTGCTTAATTTGTAAATTAACGTAAGTGCTTTACATTTTACTTTTAATTTCAAAGCGTCCGTGCCGCTTGTTGACGTATGCATCCAGTTATCCGGGAACCATGCCGCACCTTTTTGTCCCTTATACTCGTACTGGAAAGAGCCCGTTGCATTATCATTCTGATTAAATCCGCCGGAAGTAAAGGATGTAATTGCATTGTCCTTTGTAACATCAGTCTTAGAATCCAACATCTTCATTCCCTGGTAAGCAGATGACTTAACCGGTGCCATCGCATCCATATCGGTGATATTATCTTCTTCTGCCGTTTCTTTATCCATCTTATCAAACATGCGTGTAATGCAGTCTGCCATCAACTGATAACCGGTGTTGTTTGGATGCAGGGAATCACCAAAGTACCATTTATAAAATGCTTTCTGGTCATTTCCACCAAAATAAGACGAAATCGCATTTCCCATACTAATCATCGGTAAATCATAATGCGTACCAAATGGACGATAATCGTTTTCACAGACAACACCGCCACTCGCCTTCTGAAATACTGAGAATACAAGCACAACGGCAGAGCCGGATTTCAACGCCTGACGAATCAGTCCTTCATAACCTTTTCCTGCAGTTGCCGTACCATAATCATTTACGGCAAATTCAATGAACAGCACATCCGGATGATCGCTTCCTTCCGGTAAACGGTCAATCACATCACGATTGTAACGGACCACACCAATATCGGATGGCGTTCCGCTCATTCCGGCATTAATAAAGTGAACATTTTCTCCATTGTTCTTTCCATATTTCACACCAAATGTTTTTGCCGAAACTTCCGCATAACACATGCTGTTTGGTTTTGCCAATGCGCCCTCTGTAATGGAACCACCAATGTAAGCAAGTGTGACATCTTTTCCGTCTCTCGCATTTTGGATTACCTGCTTGATTCTTGCATTGTTTCCGGTTGAGTACACACTGTCTTCAAGCATTTTCTCATACTCTTCGTCACTGACTTTATAGACATTATTCTGTGCTTTTCCGCTAATGATAACATCATCCACAAGGAATGAATCTGTCGCGGTAGTCATGGTGAGTGTCATCGCTGCATCACCCTGATTTTTCGGAATCGTAATCTCGCCTTTGAGCGTAGTCCATTTACCGCTTGCGCATGCTTTTCCTGCATCTGCGTTTGTAATCAGCGTAACGTCTCTTGCCATTCCATTCTGGTCAGTATAAGTCATACGAAGTGCAATCTTCTGGCTTTTTCCGGTATCTTGCTTTACAACAACGCTGAACTGATAATGCTCACCGGCAATCACATACTCGGAAATTGGAAGTTTTGCACCATCGGTTTCACTCGTTCTGTCTTTCACAAGAAGACTGTTCATACCGCCTTCTGTGTAGTTCTGTGAATTGGAAACTTCCAGTTTGCCACCAATTGGTGCAAATCCTTTGAGATCCCCGTCTTCAAAATAGTTACTGTAGACTTCCGACGCAACCGGTTCCGGCGTCTTAATCGGCACTTTGGTCACCTGTGGTTTCTCCGATGGTGTGCTTGTCGGCTGATTTGTTGGTTTACTCGTCTGCACTGGTGTCTTCGTTCCCTTAACTGTCTTTTTCTTTGTTACAATAATCTTTACGGTTCCGATTTTCTTTGTCTTTTTCTTATACTTTTCCTTCACCGTAACTTTGGCAGTTCCGACTTTTACTGCTTTGACCTTGCCGGAAGCTGAAACTTTAATTCTTTTGTTTGATGCGGTAAATTTGTATTTTGCTTTTTTCTTCTTATTCTTTACCACAATCTTTTTTGATTTTCCCTGCTCAATCGTAATTGTTTTCTTCGCAGGTTTTGCTTTCTTTGCTGCCGCACTGCTGTCCGATGCCGTAGCCGTTAATGACACAACCATCGCCACAGCCAGTCCGTGGCAAAGTAACTTCTTCATTTTTGCGCAACCCATAATTGACCTCCTTTATAATTTTGTATTTATATTATATGGGGTTTATATAAATTTTACAAGATGGCATTTTTTCAAGTTTCGTAAATTATCAAGAAAACGGGTTCGTTAAGTGGGCACTCCCGTTAAGCAAACGCGTAAGGGTATCGGCATGTTAAATACACATGCCCGATACCCACGTGTTTGTACCCACTTATCGCAACCGTTTTCTTGATGATTTACGGGAATCCTGAAAAACTGATATCTAACACCGTATATAAACTAGTTCTTGTAATGCATTTTGGGGGGGCAGGGCATACTTTTTCTGAACATCCTCCTGAAAAGCCCTGTATGACAACGCTTTTTCCTTGACTTGCGCCAAAGAGTTGCATTTTCATTAAAATATCCGGTCTCAATCTGATAAAATACGACACAACTGCAACTCTTTAAGCTATTTTTTCCGCTTATGGTTGCCTTTGTACCACTTTTACTCATAACGCATGCAACGCTTTTAACATTTGTAAAGATTTGCGTTGCATCTAGAGCAAAATATATAACATATCTTCCATTAAAAAAAATATTTCACTGTAATCTTAGCCAGAAAATGAGAATGTTGCTTTCACTATGAGGAACATTGAACACCGTCGGTGCCTAGAGGGCGTATTTTGCCCTCAGGCACCGCTACGTGTGTTCTCTAAGCGGGAGCGGTTCCGAATGTGAAACAACATTCTCATTTTCTAGTTAAGCATACAGCGAAACTATTTACTAATTTATTCTAACCCTTCATTATAAATCCGATTGATGGCTGCCTGTGCTTGTTCCATCTCATGTTTTTTTATGATTCGGTCTCTGTCTTCTAAGATTGCTATCATTTCGTCGACAAGCTGTTCTTCTTTTAGCTCGGTCATGCGGTACAAATAGCCGAGCATTCGTGTCGCTGTATAATCGGTATTCATATATTTGTATGCAATCTCCCGGCACAGACTTTCGGCGAAGCCTTTTTGTAATAGTATTTCGTAAATTGCGTCACTTTTTCTTGTATCCATGAAATTCCTCCAATTTCAATACACTATTGCTCACCTGCATATTGCTACTTTCCAGACGTAACAAATCTAAAATCGCATTCATCGTGTCTGTCCACCACAAACATATACGCAGGCACCGCCCCCAATCACCAGATAAAACGACCGGAGCGGATTTTGGAGACTTCTTTAGAAACCCGGCATTTTCCCAAAATCAATGCCATATGTGTAATACGTTCCCGTGTCTTTTCTCATAAGAAGTGCTTCGTTCATTTTTATGTATTCAATTCCTTTCACGAGAAATGATTTGCCAACGGCTGTGTTGTATAGTCCTTCGGTTAGGGTTTGGTAAGTAGGCATAGGTGCTCCTTTCTTAGTGCTTTTGAGGTTGAAATGTTTGGTTTTAGTGTAGCATGTTTTGGGGGATGGGGCAATTATCTTCTTTTTATTTTTGATTGTAAAAATAGCACCCTTTTCATCTAGGTACTAATTTGATGTTGCCTCATCTCTGTATTTCTTCTCCAATCTATCACACACAGTATTAAAGTCTTTTGTCTTTCCCTCTTTTATCTGTTCTACCCCAGCCATTACAAGTTCATGAACTTCTTTTTTCTGCTCATGTAAAGTTCTCTGGTAATCTTCGTTTAATGCCGCAGCCATATTACTCAGTCCTTTCCGTTTACATTATTGCAGCAAATCCACTGAGAGATTTTTAGTAAAAAGGCATTTTGTAAATCATAATAATTGCAACCAGCATACAAAAAATAATAGTAAATTTATCAAAACCACATATTTTTTTCTTACCGGTTGTTTTTCCGCCTTCAAATGGGGCATATGACCGATACCGATACATTTGAACCAAAGCATATATAACCTCAAATACCGCAACAAAAAAGAAAATGTAATGCATCATACCAAAACGCCATGTAAACAACGCATGAATTAAAATCCCAAGAATGAAACCAATACCACAATAAAAATACGAATGAAAACCACGGTATTTTCTTTCCTGTTTACTATAATAACTAAACATAGAATTTCCCTCCTCTGTCTACTATGTCAAATTCTGAGTTTCTTTCCCATCATAATTTACAATTAAGCAAACGTCATTAATACTCTTTTTCGATTTCTGTTTCCATTCCATACATGGTCTTGAAATATGAATTGGGAGTGGGTGAAAAGGACTTCAGCACCTTTATAGTGACAAAACTGCTGAGGGATTTTTAGTATAAGCGTATTTTGTAAATAACGAGAATTGTCAATACAATACCAAGAAGAATACAAAATATATCAAACCCTTCTATCTTTTTGTCTCTGTAAGGAGCATATGAATTGCGTCGATGCGTTTGGATAAGTGAGTATATTGTTGCAAGTATAGCGGCGAAAAACATGATGTAATGTATTTCTCCCCAGCGAAATGTAAAAAGAGTATGACACAATGTGCCGAGCACACAACCTATACCAAAATAAATCCCATCATGATATTCCATATATTTCTTTGTTTGTTTATCTTCATAGCTTGCCATGTAATTACCCCTTTCTTCCCTTTCGATGGCTTCATTCTACCACGCTCTACTGTCCAATAAACATCTCATCAGGCATATTTATAACATATTACTCACTTTCAATGATCGTTAGTGTAGCATGTTTTGGGGAATGGTGGCAATAAGAGCGTAACCAATCTAAAGAAGCTAAAATAACATATATTTTGATTGTTTAGTTATATCTTTTTATTGCACTGTTATTCCTATACTGTTATATCAGATACATAATTTTTCAAATGAAGGAAAGCGTATAAATGAATATAAGTTATGGATACTATCATGGATACAAAATCAAATAACCGTTTGGGTATGTTATCAGATTAGAATTTTTGCTTGCATTTTTTCTAAGTATATAGTATAGTACATGTGTCGAGAAAGGTGTATGTTTTCGGACTACACTGGGGGAGTCACTCTGTGGCTCCCTTTTATGTTGCACATCTTTGACAGATGGGAGGCAAAAATTTGGTTCTCGTAATTGCCTCTATTTATCACAATATCCTTGGTGCACTGAATGATGAAACATCGCAGTATTTTAAGCAGTATAAGAATAATTTGAGGTGGACCAATTAAGTTTTGTCAAATAATTGAAAATCCACATCAACCAAGGTAAGATAGCCCTTCGTATAATCAAAATCACTTTTTATCAATTTTGCCTTCTTTATTGCTTCTTCATAATCTGACGGTTCCGGCAATTCTTTCCCGTCTTCCTCGTATGTTTTTCCTGTCATGCCAATAGCATCTCGTGCCATTTCAATTGCATCTACCAAATCATGACCTTCCGTAAAAATCGCAAAATCCGGCACATACACCAACTGCATTCCTTCATCTTCCCTGATAAATGCCGGATAT
>OGQB01002609.1_pt1 | contig 12797 bp, 9 predicted proteins | sample 1553071 | NCBI WGS metagenome assembly OGQB01 (sample SAMEA2580284, study PRJEB22360) | human gut metagenome | biome: human gut; feature: human-associated habitat; material: faeces | place: Denmark | collected 2008/2010
CTCCAGTAAGACGAGTTGAGATTCCCAAACCAGATGGTGGTGTGCGAAAGCTTGGTATACCAACGGTGATAGACCGTACAATCCAACAGGCAATCACGCAAGAGTTAGTGCCAATCTATGAACCGCTGTTTGCAGATGGTAGCTTTGGCTATCGTCCGGGCAGAAGTGCGAAGGACGCAATACAAAAAGTGAAAGAGTATGCAGAACAAGGATACACATATGCAGTATCCTTAGATTTATCAAAATACTTCGACACACTGAACCATGAAATTCTCCTTAACTTACTCCGTAAGAATGTAAAGGACGAACGGGTGGTGCAGTTGATTAAGCGATATCTGAAAAGCGGGGTAATGGAGAACGGAGTAGTCATGGAAACAGAGGAAGGTTCGCCACAAGGAGGAAATCTATCCCCACTACTGGCGAATATCTATCTCAATGAGTTTGACCAGGAGTTTTTGAAGAGAGGAGTCCCATGCGTCAGATATGCAGATGACATCGTGCTCCTTGCGAAGAGCAAACGGGCATCGGAGAGACTTCTGGAAAGCAGTACGAAATACCTTGAAGAGAAACTGAAACTTACAGTCAACAGAAAGAAAAGCCGTACTGTCAGTGTGTTTGCAATCCGAAATTTTAAGTATCTAGGCTTTGCATTGGGAAGGAATGGAACGGGTATTTATGTTCGCGTTCATCCAAAGTCATGGAGAAAGTTTAAGTCGAGACTGAAAGAGTTGTCTTCCCGTAAACGATGTCAGTCAATCAAGCCAAGCCTTGAGAAAATCAAGATATATGCAAGAGGATGGCTGAACTATTACGGAATAGCAAGCATGAAGAACAACATCGAAGAGATCAACGGATGGCTCTACCACAGAATACGCATGTGTATATGGAAACAGTGGAAACTTCCAAAAACAAAGAAAAGAAATCTGATAAAGATGGGAGTACACGAATACTATGCGAATATGGCGGCAAACTGCCGAAGAGGACACTGGTATTGTGCGAATCTGACAACAGTTAAGAAAGCCATGACAAAAGAGAGACTGATAAACGGTGGCTTCTATGATTTAGCCACAGCCTATCAGTCCGTGCACGTCAACTATTGAAACCGCCGTGTACCGAACGGTACGCACGGTGGTGTGAGAGGACGGCGGTTAGTCACCGCCTCCTACTCGATTATGGATTATTCGTATAAATAGATGCACACACAATGCACCTCACACCTATGCTATAATTACAATACGATTGTTTGAACGCAGAGAAGCATTCCCCTGCTTCAAGTGTGCAGAGCAGCGACTGCGTTCATGAGCAAGTAGCGAAGCGGATTGTGAATGTCCGCTTTACGAAAAAAGAGCATCTGCTGCGGGAAACAAGTCAGAAATCCAGGCTGCACTCTCCGGCACAGATCACACAGAAAAAGTAGGATGATGTGATTAAACTATAGTAAATAACCAGACACGTTTAAGTGTAATTTAGGAAGAAAGTTGTTTTAATGAGTGAACAGAAAAGAAAAATTGGTTTTACTGTTGCATGTGTAAATGAATTTGCCAATAGGCATAGACTTAGCAGTAAAGAAGCTTTTCAGTATCTTTTTCAGTTTAAAGGAATAGCTTTTATCAAAGAAAATTATGATGTAGAACATACGCTGGATTTTGAAACAGTATTAGAAGATCTGGGAATCTTATGTAAAAAAATGGGGGTACATTATGAGATTATATCATGGAAGTAATATAGTAATTGATAATATAAATCTGGCAATGTACAGAATGTTTTGTGCATGATGCCTCAGAATAACTGGCTTGCCACAGATGCTCCGCTTTCCTGGGGTATTTACCGTAATATTCCATTCGCATTGATGGGGTTGATTATCATTGTTCTGTTTTATAAAAGTGCAAAAGAAAAGAATGATAAATCTTTCCGCTGGATGTAGCTGACAATCGTACTGAGCTTTGCTTTCTATATTCCGGTTGTATTGTGGGCGGATGTGATCCCAATGATCGGTATACTGATGATTCCTAAAACATGTGCCTATGTATGGACAGTGGTAATCGGCTATAAGGCAATGAAAAAAGAAATAGCTTAAGAGCATTAAAATGAGTATCGGCTCTGTTGTTTTCACAGAGTCTGAGGTGCGGCAGCCTGAGAAGCAGGAAAAAATCGGATGCTTACAAACAGGTACTTGACTTCAAGTGTACTTGATGTGTTATTCTTTTATAGAAAGTAAGGATTCTGTACAGACTCAACACGTTTTTTTACAGAGTCTGGCATTAAGGACGCAAAGGTACGGGAAACTTACGGAAGAAAATATATCAGGAGGAACTGACATGGGAAAATCTACTGTTTATTTTACCGATTTTCGCTGTCCGGTAGGGACCAGCCAGCTGGACAAGCTGAAAAAACTTTGTATTGCTGCCGGCATCAAAGACATTGATATGGATGGAAAGTTTGTGGCGATCAAGATGCATTTTGGTGAACTTGGAAATATGGCTTTCCTTCGACCAAATTATGCAAAGGTAATTGCAGATTTGTGCAAGGAGCAGGGCGGAATGCCGTTTCTGACAGACTGTAATACACTGTATCCGGGAAGCAGAAAGAATGCACTGGAACATCTGGACTGTGCAAATCTCAATGGTTTTAATACAACTACGACCGGATGTCAGATTATCATCGGAGATGGCCTGAGAGGAACGGATGAAGTAGAAGTTCCGGTTGTAAACGGAGAATACTGCAAAACGGCTCTGATCGGACATGCGATCATGGATGCGGACATTTTTATCAGCCTGAGCCATTTTAAGGGACATGAGACAACCGGATTTGGCGGAGCTATTAAAAATATCGGTATGGGATGCGGAAGCCGTGCAGGAAAAATGCAGCAGCATGCAAGCGGAAAACCGGCAATCAATACGGAAGTCTGTCGTGGCTGCCGCCGCTGTGCAAAAGAATGCGGAAGCGATGCGATCACTTATGTAAATAAAAAAGCAGTTATTGATTATGATAAATGTAAAGGATGCGGACGCTGTATCGGAGCCTGCAGTTTTGATGCGGTATACAATCCAAATGACAGTGCAAATGAGCTTCTCGACCGTAAAATGGCAGAATATGCACAGGCAGTCTGTCACGACCGTCCGCATTTCCATATCGCACTGGTACAGGATATCAGCCCGAACTGTGACTGTCACGGTGAGAATGATGCACCGATCCTTCCGGATATCGGAATGTTCGCAAGCTTTGATCCGGTCGCACTGGATCAGGCATGTGCAGATGCCTGTCTGAATGCAACACCGATTGCAAACAGTCAGCTTGGAGAACATCTGGCAGAGCCGGGATGGCATTGCCACCACGATCATTTCAAAGATTCCAATCCGAATATCGAGTGGAAAGCAACCCTTGACCAGGCAGAAAAGATCGGACTTGGAACAAGAGAATATGAATTGAAGAGAATCAAATAGGATATGTATTTTGAATACGGAGAAAAGGAACTTATCTATCTGAAACAGAAAGATAAACGTCTCGCTGAGGTGATCGATCAGGTTGGCATGATTGAGCGAACGATTGACGATGATCTGTTCTCATCGGTGGTTCATCATATTGTCGGTCAGCAGATCTCGACCAAAGCACAGGCTACGATCTGGCAGAGAATGAAGGATTATCTTGGGACAGTCGATGCGGACACGATATTAAATGAAGGTGTGGAACATCTGCAGCCGCTTGGGATATCTTTCCGGAAAGCGGAGTATATCACAGATTTTGCGGAAAAAGTAAAAGACGGCAGTTTTGACATTGAAGGCATCTGGAAAAAATCAGATGAAGAAGCGATTGAGGAATTGTCATCACTGAAAGGCATCGGTGTCTGGACTGCGGAAATGATCCTGCTGTTCTGTATGCAAAGACCGAATGTGCTGAGTTTTGGTGATCTGGCGATACAGCGTGGGATGCGGATGATTTACCATCACAGAAAAATCGACCGCAAACTGTTTGAAAAATACCGCCGCAGATTAAGTCCGTACTGCAGCGTGGCAAGTCTGTACTTCTGGGCAGCAGCCGGAGGAGCGGTGCCTGGTTTGAAAGATCATGCACCAAAATCCGGTGCTGATTGCAAAAAGAAAGCAGGAATACGATGAGCGAATTTATCACTACCTATACCGGAAAACATTTTAAACCGACGGATCCAGATCCGGAGCTGATCGATATACCGGATATTGCCCATGCATTGTCGTTGATCTGTCGGGGAAACGGCCATGTAAAGACCTTCTGGTCAGTGGGACAGCACTGTATCTGCTGTGCGAAAGAAGCGGCGGCAAGGAGACTGTCTGATCGCATGGTACTTGCCTGTCTGCTTCACGATGCCAGTGAATGTTATATGTCCGATGTGCCGTCTCCTTTTAAGAAAACATTGCCGGAATATCAGGAGCAGGAAGCATATTTGCTGCATTTGATTTACGAAAAATTTCTGGGATCAGATCTGACAGCACAGGAGCAGGCACAGCTGGAAGAGATCGACCATGTGATGCTCTGGTATGATCTGGACGGGCTGCTTGGTGAAAAGCAGGACGGGGAGCCGCCCAAGCTTCATATCGAGCTGGATTATACCGTAGAGCCTTTTGCAAAAGTGGAGGCTGAGTATATCCGGATTTTTGAAAAATATTCCAGATCAGAGAAATAATGTAAAAGAGAAATAGTCATAAATTCGAAATTTTTCGCATAGGATTAAAATTATAAGATTCTATTTGAGGACATTGTCCGACAACATTTATCTGATATGCCACCAGGAGAAACCAACAGAGCATAAAACTATGAAAAAATTTCGGAAACAAGACAGTGAAAAATATTTTGAAGAAAAGAAACCGGTCAGGCTGGTCGATACGCAGGAATATATGGAAATGATACGGGCACTCCTGGAAGATGGACAGGAAGTCAGCATGATCGTCACGGGAAACAGCATGCGTCCGTTTTTGAAACATGGACGGGACAAAATCTGCATGAAAAAAACAGACCGGAAACTAAGAAAAGGCGATATCGTATTTTATCGCCGTGAAAATGGGCAGTATGTAATGCACCGGATTTTAAAATGCGGGGATCAAAGTTATACGTTGCTTGGCGACGGTCAGATTGTACCGGAATCGGGAATCCGTCAGGAGCAGATTTTTGCCAGAATCACCAAAGTACAGGTGCGGGGAAAATGGATCGGATCAGAAAATTTTCGGTGGAGATTTTTTGAACATATCTGGATTCGTTTTTGGGGTATCAGGAAACTTGGGCTTTCTTTTTCTTCAAAGGTGCAGAATTTAAAAAAAAGCAGTAAGGAAATACATAACGAAACAGTAAGAGCAGCAGGAAAATGGAAAGATGGGACATTTCAGGAAATCTTTGATGACTGGAAATGGATTTTGCATTACAGTGTCAGATATCGATGGACCATCTTTTTTTATACATTTCTCGGAATGGTAAGTACCTCTCTTGGACTTCTCAGCAGCATTGCAGGAAAATATCTGATTGATATTGTTACCGGATATCAGATGAACAAAGCGGGCATGATTTTTGGAGTTATGGCAGGAAGTTTTGCAGTCAGCCTGATTCTGAATGGCGGTATCAGCCGTATTATGGTAAAATTGAATACGAACATCAGCAATGATATTCGGGCAGATCTTTTTGAACAGATTCTGGATGTCAGCTGGCTGGAACTGAGCAAGTATCAAAACGGCGATATGCTCAGCCGTTTCAATCAGGATATTGAAACAGTGGGCAGCAATGCCGTCAGCTGGCTTCCGGCGGTCGTGATCGCATTCTATCATTTTCTGGCAACATTTCTTGTGCTTTTTTACTACGATAAGGTCATGGCAGGGATTGCACTTGGAAGTGCTCCGTTTGTTGTTCTGATGTCGCAGTTTATGATGAAAAAACAGCGGGACTGCCAGAAGAAAGTGCGTGAAATGAGCAGTCGGATGATGACGTTTGAGGCAGAAACTTTTTACAATATGGATATGATCAAATCGCTTGGCATTTCTTTGCACTGCAGCACCTGTCTGAAAAAATTGCAGGAACAGTATAAAAAAATAACTCTGGATTACAATTTGTTCAGCATCAAAACAAAGGCAGTTTTGTCGGTGCTTGGAATGGCAGTTCAGTTTACTGCATTTGGGTATTGTCTGTTCCGCTTATGGACACATGCGATCACTTATGGCACGATGACTTTATTTTTGCAGCAGAGAAACAGCCTGTCTGGGGCATTTCAGAATCTCGTGTCGATCATTCCGTCTTTTCTGAACAGTTCGGTTTCTGCACATCGCCTCCGGGAACTGACAGAGCTTCCCAAAGAAATACATAGCATACAAAATCAAAAGGATCTGTTTTTGACAAAGGGCGGACTGGAAGTTCGTCTGGAAAATGTGACATTTTCGTATACAAAAGGAAAACAGGTGTTTCGGGAGTCTGATTTTTGTGCCTGCCCGGGAGAAATCGTGGCACTTGTCGGGACATCCGGAGAAGGGAAGACAACGCTGCTGCGTTTGATCCTCGGCTTGATCGAGCCGGATACAGGAAAGGCAATCTTAAAGGCACAGGACGGAACGGAGCAGAAGTTAAATGCAGACACAAGAGTATGCTTTTCATATGTTCCGCAGGGCAATACACTTCTTGCTGGGAGTATCGCCGAGAATCTGAGTATCGCCAAAGAAGGAGCATCCAGGGAAGAAATGAAGACGGCTCTTGAGATGGCATGTGCGTGGGAATTTGTCAAAAAACTGCAGGAAGGACTGGAGACAAAACTGGGTGAACGCGGAAAAGGGCTTTCCGAAGGACAGTCGCAGCGGATTGCCATCGCACGGGCATTGCTTCGCAATGCACCGGTGATCCTTCTGGATGAAGCAACTTCCGCACTTGATGAAGAAACAGAGAAAAAACTTCTGAAAAATATACTGGAAAAAGCACCGGAAAAAACCTGTATCGTGACAACGCATCGCCCGGGGGTTCTGAGGCTGTGCCGGAGAGTTTACCGGGTGGAAGACGGAAAGATTGCAGAGATGAGTGATCTGGGAGAGGAAAGAAAATAGATGATAAACGATAGGATACGGAATTGTTGAATGAAGGGGTAAAAACTATTATTAAGATTGGTATTGTATGTTCGGGTAAAAAATGCAAATAAAAACGAAATAGTATGAAATAATCAGGCAGACAGAGAGAAGATACTGGAGGAATATCACATGGAGATAAAAAACGCCGCAGATCAGGACCGGGCGTATAAGGCAGAATTTCCGGAACTGCCGATGCAGTGGAAAAATTATGGGTATGAGATTACGGAAAAGCTTGGCGAAGGGATTTCCGGAAGTGTATATAAACTGGTGAAAAACAAAGGGGAGGCAGATGAGGAAATTTCCGCTCTTAAAATGATCAGCTGGACATTAAATAAAAAAATGGTTTACAGAGAATACGGAAATGACTGGGTAAAGGCCAGAAGAGACTTTACCCAGTTCTTTAATGATAAAGTGGCACATGAGGTCAGCCGGCTGGAATCTTTTGCAGGGGCAGAAAATATTGTGCAGATCAAGGGAAGCTGCCTGGAAAAGATGCCGGAGGAGAATTTCTGGAAACTTTATATTCAGATGGAGTATCTGGAAGATTTCACGGAATACCTCGGAAAAAATTACATGGAAAAAAATGAAACAATGGATGCGGAAGAAGTGATCCGATTTGGGATCGAGATCTGCTCAGCACTTGAAATCTGCCATGAAAAAGGGATCATTCACCGGGATATCAAGCCGGATAACCTTATGGTCTCAAAAGAGGGGCAGTTTAAACTGGGAGACTTTGGCATTGCCAGGGAGCCGATTTCGGGAACGATGACAGTCGCAGGCACCCCGGATTACATGGCACCTGAGGTCAAAGAGACAACGATTTATGATAAGACAGCGGATATTTATTCCCTTGGTCTGGTGCTTTATTATCTGTCTAATGATTTCAGACTGCCATTTGCAGATGTCGCAGATCCAGAGGAGCGGATCAACCGCAGAATGAAAAAAGATGCCGTGCTTCCGGAGCCTGAAAATGCTTTTGCGGACATGCGAAAGCTTATTTTAAAAGCATGTGCTTATGATCCAAAGGATCGTTATCAGTCGGCAGGAGAAATGAAAAAAGCATTGGAAAACATCCAGAAGCATCCGTATGGACTTTGTCCGAAATGCGGAAAAGTTCTGGTGAAAAAACCGGGACAGTATGGTGCCTTTGTAGCCTGTACAGGATACCGAAAAGGAAATCCGGATTCCTGCGATTACCGCATGAATCTAAAAAAACTGATGGAACAGCTGAATGCAGGAAAAGAACAGAATGCATAGTGACGGAAACATTTAAAAAACACATTAGAAAACAGATAAAAGGATGGAAGAGCTATGTCTGAAATAAATATCATGGATTTTGATCCTTCTTCTTCAATCAAGTCTTATAACTTTACAAATACAGCGATCAGGAGATTTTATGATACGATTGATTCGGAACAGTTTAAAGATGAAAAAAAAGAGAAGATCTTTGAATATCTGACCGGTGAAATGGAGATCGTTCCATTTAACGATCAGTTGAAACGATATCTTTATGAAAAAAATGAAATGCAGGAAGCATTTCGCAGTGTGACCAATGAGCAGTATGTCGCTCTGATCCTGGATGGATTTGAAAAAAATGACTGTCTTGCTTCCGTTGGGGCGAAAACAAAGCAGGAGATGAAGCGTAAGGCGAACCGCTGGATCGCAGCAGAAAGTGTAAAACGTGAGAGTATTTTTCAGATGGGATTCGGGCTGGATATGGACGATCAAACAATTTCCAAATTTCTGACGCTCGTGCTAAAAGAGGGAGATTTTGATTTTTACGATCCGAAAGAAATTGTTTACTGGCATTGCAGACGTACCGGGAAATCTTATGCCGCGGCAGAAAAATTGCTGGAAGAATATGCAGCTGAGCCTTCCGATACATCTGTACGGAAAGATCATATGTGGGAGGCCATGCAGAATACACCGAAACTGTATGTAAGCACGGAAAACGGACTGAAAAAATATCTGCATTATATTAAAAATTTAAATATTGCAGATAAACGTGAAAACAGAGCAAGACAGGTATTTGAGCGTCTGTATGAGAGAGCAAAAGAGACCATTGCAAAACATATGAACCGTTATCCGGATGAGAAAGAAGTTGAGCCAAGAAGATTTACAGCAGGAGATATCAGTGCCGGAAAGATAGAAAGTGTGCTGTACACCGAAGTCCCGGTAACAAAAAACGGCAACATGAAATCATTTGCCTGCCTGAAAAAACAGTTTTCCGGAAAACGTCTGAGTCGCGAACGGATCAGCAAAGTTCTAGCCGGAAAACCGGTGGAGCGTTTTGATCTGATCACGCTGATCTTTCTGATCTATGCATTAGATGATGAAAAACTTGAATCAGGAGCCGGACCGCGTTTTTCAGCATTTGTGGAAGAAACAAACGAACTGCTTATGGAGGCGGATATGATGGAACTCTATCCGGTCAATCCATATGAAGCATTTATTCTGATGTGTGTCGTTTCGGAGGATCTTATCGATACTTTTGCATTGGTATGGAAGAAATCATATGAAGAATAATAATAGAATTTCCGTAAAAGCAGTGTGTGCGAGTATTACAGGAGCACTTATGGAACGGAATGAAGATAATTTCTGCTTTAATGGAATAGGTATGCCGGAAGTACATGATGATCTGGAAGAAAATTTAACAGCAGAAGTCGGCGGTCAGTGGGTCGCAGTATTCGACGGGATCGGCGGTCTGCCACGTGGAGAAGAGGCTTCTTATCTGGCTGCCAAAACGCTGCTGGACGAAGAACGGCCATGGACGGAGCAGGACGAGCAGAATTACGAAACCATTCTGCTGCAAATGCTGAAAAAAATAAATGACAATATCACAAGCTGGAGAAAAGACCGGAAGATCACAAAAATGGGAACAACTATGTCTGCATTGAAGTTTGGGCAGGAAGCAATCTACGGACTGTCGATCGGAGATTCCCGTATTTACCGCATGCATGATGGAAAACTGGAACAGCTGTCAACAGATCATACCTTTCGCCGGCCCGGCCATATGAAAAGTGCTCTGACTGAGTATCTCGGAAAAGAACATCAGGCAGAATTTCCGGAGAACAGTTTTTTCTGTGTGCCTTATGAAAAGGGCGACAGGTATCTGATCTGCTCAGACGGACTGACAGACATGCTGGAAGAATCCAAGATCAAAAGCCGGATGGAACAGCCGGTTGAAGAGGCCGTGACATCTTTGATCGAGGAGACAATCCGTATGGGAGCAGATGACAACACAACCATTATTTTGGCAGAGGTAGAGAGCGAAACGGATGAGGTACAGAATGGCTCTGATGCGATGCAGAGTGAGTCAGATGCGGTCATGGGCAAACAGATCGAGTATATACAGGACGGAGCAGAGATCACAAGCGAAGAGTGGATCATGCAGCTGCAGCAGGAGAAATACCGCTCCTTTGGTTTTGAATACAAAAACTGGAAGAATGAAAATCTGATTTTCTACCGGACGGATCAGGATACAAACGAAAAACACTATTACAGCAATTTTGTCGGCATTGTAAGATGGGCAGATAAAATGCTGCTGTCATTTCCAAAATCTGTGAAACTGGATCAGAGCGAAGGCTATCTGAAAAAACTGGAAATGCTGAAGGTTTATGCAAAGCTTCTGGATCTTTATTTGGCGGATGTATGGGAAGCGGCAGAACGAAATCAGAAATGCAAACCGAAAAAAGCTCCATGGAATATGGTCAGTCAGAGTGTAGAACAGTGGTGTGCACAGACAAAAAAAGAGCAGGCAGATACCGCAGAAGTGCAGATCATCGCTGCGGTGAAATTTGAGAAAGTATACGAGTGGCTTCTTGGTTGGCTGTATGGCAACCAGATCAGCCTTTTCGGCGAGAAAGTATTTTTTGAAAGCAAAATCCTGGATCAGAAAGAGATCAACATCAATGAATGTCAAAATAATGTCTATTCCTGGAAAGTATATGGAAAAAGCGGAAACGGCATTCAGGACAGGACGCCGGTCTTTAAAAATCAGGAAAAAAAGAATATCCCGGATATCGTGATCGAGATGGATAAAGAAGATTCGGAACTGAAAAATATCTGCTGTATTCTGGATGCAAAATATTGCGGCTGGGATGGAGAATCTTATATTTTGCCGGGAAACGCAGATATATATAAACAGTTCTTTTATCAGGAACAGTTTGTGAAGCTCTATTCGAAGCAAGCACCGGAAAAAGAAGTGAAGATTTATAACGCCCTGATTTTCCCGGATTATATGGGGGATACTGTTCGGACAAACAAAAACAAAGAAGGGATCTTAAGACTCTGTGCAGTAGCAGCCTTTGATCTTCACAAAGACCGTACCATTGGTATCTGGCAGGTAAACCTGCAGAAACTGATTGAAGGACGTATCAGTTCCGATGAAGAGGTGCAAAAACGGATGCAGAAAAACTGCCGGGGCATTACGGAATCCTTGATAAAAACCGGCAAAGACTTCCTGCCGATGAGAACAAAATAAAATCCGTACCATTGAAATTACAGCCTTCGTGCGTCTGTGCGGTATGATAGGACCAGATCAAGACAAGAAAAGAAAAAACAACAGATGGCATACTTGAGAAGGAGGATACACGATGAGAGAACAACCGGCAAAAGACTTCTGGTCCGTTTATTTAAAACTTATTTTAAGAAAAGGTCAGGAAACGACCATTGTCAATCCGTTTGAAGAATTTCGCGATTCGGTCGCTAAAGGCGGATACGAAAGCGTCAGCGATGAAGAATATGCGAATATCTATGATCAGGTGGAAGAACTTTCCGTATTCTGGCAGCAGCGTCCAAAAGACAGTGTCGCACATATTGTTATCGAGGCACTCTCAAGGACACATCTGTACGAGGATGAAATCCAGGATATCGCCGGTATTCTCGCAGAGGCATCGGAAAGAACCAACTACACCCAGCAGATGCTGCAGGAAATGGGAGCAGAGGAAGCCGAAAAGAGGATGGCAGATCGAAAAAAAGCAAAACTTCCGCCGGTGCCGCCGGATTATCCGGAAAAAGAATGGATCGAAGCGGAATACGGTTTCGAAGGTGTCTACGAAGAAACACCATTCGATGACACAGACTACAGCTGGACACCAAAGCTGATCTATCAGTATCTTGGCGAACACGTTTACGGTCAGGAAGAGGCAAAACGCGGAGCAGCGATGCTGGTTTATAATCATCTGCAGGGTCATCGACGCAATATGCTTGTGGCCGGACCGACCGGATGCGGCAAAACCGAGATCTGGCGTACCCTGCAGAAAAAGTTCTCTTTCATCAAGATCATCAACGGACCGCAGCTGTCGTGTGACGGCTGGAAAGGAAGCTATCACGTCAAGGATATTTTCCTCGAAGAGAAACCGCAGATGCGGGAGCATATGATCGTTGTGGTTGATGAAGCGGACAAACTGTTTGAGCCGATGGTCGGCTCCGGCGGAACGGACTTTTCCAGAAGCATTCAGAATGAGTTTCTGAAACTGATCGACGGAGATCAGGTAACGTTCGTGAACGAGGACAACCGAAAAGATCCACAGACGGCAAAGATCGACTGCCGTAATATTTCCTTTGTCTTCTGCGGAAGTTTCGAAATGCTTCGAAACAATAAAGAAGACAGATCTTCTGCGATCGGATTTTCCAGCAGCACAGAAACGGCAGATCTGACTTCTGAAGTCACCGAAGAAGATCTGGTGCTGTACGGAAACATCCGCCGTGAGATTGCCGACCGCATCGATA
>OGQB01002613.1_pt1 | contig 12787 bp, 9 predicted proteins | sample 1553071 | NCBI WGS metagenome assembly OGQB01 (sample SAMEA2580284, study PRJEB22360) | human gut metagenome | biome: human gut; feature: human-associated habitat; material: faeces | place: Denmark | collected 2008/2010
GGCATAAAAAAGAAGAGTGGCTGACGGCAACAGATGCAGGAATGCAGCATGATCTGATGAGAAGTATCAGAAAAGCTCCGTTCCTGATGATGGAATCCTGCCCATCTGCAACGAACTGGAAGCCGATCAATAAGCTGAAGAAACCGGGAATGCTTCTGGCAGCGTCTCTGCAGGCAATCGCCCATGGTTCAGACAGTGTCTTGTATTTTCAACTGCGTCAGAGCCAGGGAGCATCTGAAAAGTTTCATGGTGCAGTGATCGATCATTACGGTGGAAATGATACCCGTGTCTTCAGGGAAGTGACAGAAGTGGGAGAGGCACTTGAAAAGCTTCAGGAAGTGACAGGCAGTGTGACGTGTGCAAAGGCAGCGGTTTTATATGACCGTGAGAATGACTGGGCATTAAAGGATGCACAGGGACCAAGAAACGAGGATATGCATTATCAGGAGTGCGTTCTGAAGCAGTACAGAGCTTTGCGGGCAGAAGGACTGGATGTGGACGTGATCTCCATGGAGCATGCACTTTCTGATTATAAGATCCTGGCAGTGCCGATGGCGTATCTGTTCAGTGAGAAATACGAAGAACGTCTCAGAGAGTATGTGGCACAGGGAGGAACTCTGGTATTGACCTACTGGTCAGGTCTTGTGGATGAGACGGATAAATGTTTCCTTGGAGGTACACCTTATGGACTGATGGATGTGACGGGAGTCCGCAGTACAGAGATCGATGCTTTATTTGACTGGGAATCAAACCATGGAATACCGGAGCATGGAAACCGCCTGGGATTGCAGAAAGTTTATGAGTGTAAAAATCTCTGCGAACTGTCGGAAGTTTCTGATGCAGAAGTCCTGATGCGTTATGCAGACGATTTTTATGCGGGATCACCGCTTGTGACACATAAAGCGTATGGTGAGGGACATGCCTATTATGTAGGGGCAGATATGGAGCAGGCATTTTATGACGATTTATTTAAAGGCGTAGCAGAAGAAGCCGGTGTAAAAAGTCTGGCAGAGGCTGTTCCGGAGGGTGTATCTGTCAATGTACGTCAGTCGGAAAATGCAGAGTATCTGTTTATTCAGAATTTCAGCCGCAAAGAAGTGGTTGTTCCGGTGACAGGTGAATATCAGGAGATTTATGGAACAGGCAGTGAGGTCCTTGCACCGCTTCAGACAAGGGTACTGAAATTTGAGAGAAAGTGATCCTGCTGGAAAAGCAGAAGGAGAATCGGAATCTGAGGGGAGAATATATACAGAGACAGATCAGGGGAGAATAAAAATGAAAGAACAGCACAGTGAGTCAGAAAACAGAACAGAACTTTATGAGGATGTGCTTCTTGGGAAAAAATTATGGACAAGGCTGTATAGAAAGCTTTTCTGGAATGGAGTAAGTAAAAAGCAGATTGTAAAAGCCATGCTGAAGTATATTCCGGAGGATTTTAAGGGGAGACTGCTGGATGTACCGGCAGGAACAGGACTTTTTACTTACCGGAAATACTCATGGATGAGAGATGCGAGGATCATCTGTTATGACGAAGACGAGGAAATGCTTGACCTGGCAAAAAAGCGTTTTGCAAGAGACGGATTGGATCATGTTACCGTAAAGAAGGGGAATTGTGCGAAGCTGCCGTTTCGTAATGAAAGTTTTGATGCCGTACTGAGTATTGACCGGCTGAATGCGGTGGAAGATAAGAGAGAAGCCCTGTCGGAAATGACCCGCGTATTAAAGAAAAACGGAAGGCTGATCGGATGCTTCTACATCGAGGGAAGATCCGGGAAGACGGACCGTTTTGTAAAATGGTTTCTGATGAAAAAGGGGTGGTTCAAAGGACCTTTTGAAACCCAGACTTCTTTGCAGTTGAGACTGTCCCAGGATTATCAGGTGACGCATTTCCATCTGCGAGGATCGGTCGTATATTTTTGTGCAGTAAAGCGGGAAAAGCTACTTGGCGGGGAACAGAATAAAAAAAGCAGAGGTGAAAAGCAGAATGTGTACAGCAGCAACTTATAAGACGAAGGATTTTTATTTTGGAAGAACACTGGATTATGAATTTTCCTACGGTGAGGAGATCGTCATCACACCGCGGAATTATGAATTTAACTTCCGGCATGTGGGACAGGCAGAGGAGCATTATGCGATCATCGGCATGGCTCATGTAGCCGGAGATTATCCATTATATTATGATGCCATCAATGAAAAAGGTGTTGGCATGGCAGGACTGAATTTCGTTGGAAATGCTGCTTATGCCAATGTAAAACCGGATGTAACCAATGTTGCCCAATTCGAATTCATCCCGTGGATCTTAAGCCAGTGTGCTTCTGTCGCGGAAGTTCGCACACTTCTTTCCCACATGAATCTGGTCAATACTCCATTCAGCGAACAGTTTCCTCTGGCGCAGCTTCACTGGATCATCTCTGATGAAACTGCATCTATTACAGTAGAATCCATCGCAGACGGTCTGCATATCTACGATAATCCGGTCGGTGTACTCACAAATAACCCACCTTTTCCACAGCAGATGTTCCAGTTGAATAATTATATGCACCTTTCTTCAAAACAGCCCGTAAATACTTTTGCAGATGATCTGACTCTTACTGCCTACAGCCGCGGAATGGGTGCCCTCGGACTTCCGGGTGACCTGTCTTCTGCTTCCCGTTTTGCACGTGTTGCTTTCACAAAGATGAATTCCATCTCCGGAGATTCCGAAGCTGAAAGCATCAGCCAGTTTTTCCATATTCTTGGCTCCGTCGACCAGCAGAGGGGCTGTTGCGAGGTTACTGCGGGAAAATATGAAATCACACTCTATACATCCTGCTGTAACGCAACAAAAGGAATTTACTATTATACAACTTACGAAAACCACCAGATCAGTGCTGTTAATATGCACAGAGAAAATCTGGATGGAACTACTTTAATCTGTTATCCGGTCATTCAGGGCGAGCAGATCCATTTTCAGAATTAGGAGGCACAACACATGAATCTTGGAAATTTAATGCAGTTAAAAAATTCCTGGGCAACCTTTACCCAGAATCATCCGAAATTCCCGAAGTTTCTTCAGGCAGCCAGCACAGCTGTCAAAGAAGATACACTGATTGAGATCAAAATCACAACAGCTGAAGGAAAAGTGATTGAGACAAATCTCAAAGTAAAAGCGTCAGATATCGAGCTTGTCAAAAACCTGACCATGTGATATACTGACCACAGATTTTAGAATATGTACAAAAGAACAGGACACAAAAGAGGACTTCTCCGGTAACTGTTCAGAACAGCATCTTCTCTGCATTCATGTTCTACATAATCTGTGGACAGTTCTTGTCTGACACAAATGATAAAATAAAATCTAAAGGGACATTACAAATGTATGTTATTATTACATCTGCAATGCCCCTTTTTTATAATCTCACCCGTTCTTCTTTTCCATTTGCCACACGGAACGCTCTCGGCGTCGTATGGTAGCGTTCTTTAAATACCCGGTGAAAATAACTGCCATTCTCATAGCCAACCGCTGCAATGATGTCACTGATCGGAAGATCTGTCTCGCACATCAGTTCCACAGCTTTGTTCAGACGTTTGCGCTGAAGCAGTTCTTTGAAATTAAATCCCGTATTTTTCCGGATCATCTTACTCAGCATATGCATCGGCAAATGCAATTTTTCGCAGAGTTCTGTAAGTGTCGCCGTTTTGTACTGCTGTTCGATATAATCCAGCGTTGTCATTGTGATCATGTTTTCATACTGATTCGGCAGGCGCATCTCCGCATACTGTACAGATTCCAGAAGATAGAGGAAAATCAATCCCATCGTTGTCTGGTTGATCCGATTCTGATCGCCTTTACCGGTCACAAGAGAGTAGATCATATTTTCCAGAAGATTCTGGATCTGCAGCACTTCTGCGACCTTAAAATGCAGATATTCTCCACGCTCTTCATCTTGGCGCAGCACATTGACCAGGAAATCTGCAAGGACATTATTATTCCCCGCCATCGTATAGGCCACATCAAAAAACTCTGGAAGGATCATAAAGTTGATTGCAATATCTTCTTCCCCCGCCGGCAGAATCTCATGTCTCGTATACTGGTTCAAAAACAACAGTTCGCCTGCATGGATCACGACTTCTTTACCACCTATAATATTTGTAAGCTGTCCCTGGCAGACATAAAGCACCTCAATATAATTATGCCTGTGCGATGGAAAATGCACAAATCGTGTATGGGTACGTACAGCGATCAGTTTGCCCTCACTGAGCATTTTCGCACTGTCCACCGTGAAATCCTTCCCAGATGTATAAAGGTCCTTATCTACCTCTGCAACCCCATCCAGGATTCTCTGTTCTTCTTCTGTTACAACTCTTAAATGATCCAATAAAGCCTGCTGCATCTGTTACTCCCGCTTTCTTCACTGCTATAATTTTGCTCCGGTAACTTATTTCTTTTATTCTACCATGCTCAGACAGTATAAAGCAATATGACAAAAAAGTACACAAAAACAGAGCGAAACCTTTCGGCCCGCCCTGTTTTTAAGGATTTATCATATTCAGAAAAACTTTAGCTTCTCCAAACGTGCTGATTAGTACAGTTTAGCGTAGTCAGCTACGTTGTCTGGTGTGAACTGAAGTGGCTCACCAAGAACGATTTCTGTTCCTTCATCATCAGCTTTTGTGATTGTGAATTCACCCATATCGCCAGCTGTGAATGTTTCATCTTCTGCACCAGTGATGTCACCTTTTACAAGTGCCATTGTTGCATATGCGGAAAGTTTTCCAAGGCCTTCCATATCCCACAGATAGAAGTATGGGCAGGAATGTGCATCGTCATCACCTGTGTACTCCTGCATTTCAGAAGGAAGTCCAAGACCTGTCAGTTTGCAAGCAGATTCGTTGTCCTGAAGGTATTTAGCAGCTGCAGCGATACCAACTGTTGTAGGTGCGCAGATAACTTTCAGATCTGGGTAGTTCTGAAGAAGAGCTGCTGTCTGGTCTGTAGATTTCTGAGGTTCATCATCACCATAAGCAACTTCTACAAGTTCCAGTTTGCTGTATTTCTCATCGCCTTCCATGATGGATTTCATAGCGTCGATCCAAGCATTCTGGTTTGCAGACTGAGATGTTGCAGAAAGGATAGCGAACTGTCCTTCTCCACCGGAGATGTCAAGAACTGCATCCATAAGAGCCTGTCCAACTGCCTGTGTACCAGCCTGGTTTACGAATACCTGACGGCTGTCTTTATTCGGAGCGGAGTCGAAAGAAGATACTTTGATTCCAGCGTCCATAGCTTCTTCCAGTTTAGCCTGAAGAGCGTTAACATCGTTAGCGGAGATACAGATTGCATCGAAATCCTGGGAAATCAGGTTGTCAAGAACCTTGATCTGTGCATCAGCTGTAGCTGTCTCAGGATAAACGACCTGAACCTCGCCACCTTCAGCCTCTACTGTCTCCTGGAAAGATTTCGCTGCGATCTCGAAGAATGCGTTACCGGCTGCTTTACCAACCAGAGCGATCTTTTTGCCTTTTGCGGAATCGCCAGCTGCTGCTTCTGTCTTAGTATCTTCGGATTTGTCATCTGCTGCAAGAACCGGGCAAACTGTACCAAGAACCATTGCTCCACAAAGGATTGCGCTAATTACCTTTTTTTTCATTGTTGTTCCTCCCTATAAGAATATAATTTTTTTATATGCTGCTGCCTCCGCTACACCAATGGAGGCAGCTAACAATCATATGAGTTTCAAAAGTGATATTTAGTTTTTCTTCATTGCGACTGCTTTTTTCACATCGCCGATGATATTCGGAAGAGCTACTGCTGCTACCAGAAGTACACCAATGATGAGAAGGATCACCTGAGCATTTACGTTCTTCTGTCCAAGGCCAACTCGTAAGCATACGATGATGAATGCAGAAATGATACCGCCGGCCAGGTTACCTTTACCACCTGTGGAGGAGATACCTCCGAATACTGCCATTGCAATGGCATCCATCTCAAATCCGTTACCGGTTGTTGTATTTGCACCGTAGGAAGAGGATACCAGGAATACTGCGCAAAGTCCGGACATAAGTCCCATAACTGTGTAGATGATGAAACGGATCTTCTCTACGTGAACACCTGCGTAATAAGCTGCCACACGGTTTGTTCCGATCGCATATGTACGGCGTCCGAATGTGCTCTTTCTAAGAAAGATTGCAAAAAGTACACCAAGGATCAGGACCAGGAAAAGAATATATGGAATATTTCCAACCTTTCCACCGATAGCACGGAAGCCATCTGTGTTTGTGATCGCAATACTTCCGCCGGCTCCAAGTGTAACCTCAGCGATACCACGGAAGATGATCTGTGTTGCCAGTGTTACGATCATTGGAGGCAGCTCCTTGAAGCGGGTAAGGATAAATCCGTTAACCGCACCACAGAGGGCACCAACAACCAGTGCTGTAAGTACTACTACAATGAACGGAGCGTTTGTGTTGCAGACCATACAGCTTAAAGTAGCGGAGAGACACACGATCGCACCTACGGAAATATCGATCTCGCCTAATACCAGGATGTACGCCATTGGAAACATCATGAATACCTCTGCAAGGTAAACCGGCATCTGACGAAGAACACTCTTCATATTATAAAACTCAGAAAATGATGCGCAGAAAATATTTACCAGGATAAAGAGAATGACCAGGATGCCTTCCCAACTGAATATGATGTGTTTCATCGGATTTTCCGGCACATTGTTAATACTTCTTCCAGATTTTCCAGCCATGATTTACATCTCCCTTCCCTTTAATGCGTTTTTATCTGCGATTCTCTGCAGAACAACGTTGATCACAACTACTACCAGGATGATAACACCCTTGATCATGTTCTGCCACAGTGAACTGATACCTACAAGCGGAAGAGCTTTTGCGATCGTTGCAAGGATAATGGAACCGAGGAATGCACCTACTACGGTTCCACGTCCACCGCTCATGCTTACACCACCGATAACGCAGGCTGCGATAACATCCATCTCACCGCCGTACTGCATATCAGGCATTGCAGAAGCATAAACAGATACCTGAAGTGCTCCGCCAAGACCTGCGAGGAATCCCATGATCACATATACAAGAAGGTTGATATTCTTTGCATTGATACCGGAAACCTGTGCTGCGCTTGCATTACTTCCTACTGCGTAGATCCTTCGTCCTGTTCTTGTCCATTTCATAAAGAAGAAGAATACTACATAACAGATGATGATTACCCAGATTACTTTGTTAATTCCAAGAAATGTGGATGTTGCAAAATTTTTGAAATCACCAAGAGCTGCGGCACTTGCCCACTCACCACCGTGAGAAACAAGATATCCCATTGCTCTGTAGATGTACATAAAGCCCATGGTTGCAATGATCGGCGGAACGTTTGCTCTTGAGATCACAAGACCTACAACAAGTCCGCAGGCAATACCGATTGCCATTGCAATGATGAAAGCAAGTAATGTACTTGTGATATGTCCGTATTTCAGGAGCATACCAATGGACATACCGGAAAGTGCCAGGGTTGACATGATGGAAATATCGATTCCGCCTACCAGCATGACACACAGCATACCAAGTGACATTACCATTGTTACTGCATTATTTTTCAGCATCTCCATGAGTGACTTCGGCGTAAGGAATGACGGGCTGATCGCTGTGACAACTGCAAACAGCACGATTACGATAATTGCCAGCAGAGCCTCTCGGGAGCCTGTAATCTTCTTGATAACAGATTTCTTTTCCATTATTTAGTCCCCTTTCCAGTGCTCTTTTCCATGGACAGCTCAAGGATTCCTTCCTGTGTTGCCTCTCCCCTGTTCAGTTCACCTGTCTTACGACCGTTGCACATAACGATGATACGGTCAGACATTCCAAGGATCTCAGGCATCTCGGAAGAGATCAGGATGATGGCATAGCCCTTCTTCGCAAGATCTCCCATGATCGCATAGATCTCGGCTTTTGCACCAACATCGACACCCTTTGTCGGCTCATCCATGATAACGACCTTCATTTCCTGAGCAAGTGCCTTGGCAACAACAACCTTCTGCTGGTTACCACCGGACAGTGAGCTTGCAGGCTGGAAAATATCAACAGCCTTGGTATCTACTTCTTCAAGAAGCTTCTTGGAAAGCTCTCTTTCTGCTTTCTCGTCATTGAATCCGGATTTTGCATATTTGCTGATGATTGGAAGGGTTACGTTTCTTCCAAGGCCCCAGCTCATGACAAGACCCTGCTTCTGTCTGTCCTCAGGAAGAAGGATGATACCTTTTTCCATTGCTTCGGAAGGAGTCTTGATATAAACCTCTTTTCCCTCAAGGAAAACCTTTCCTTCGTCCGGATGGGTGATTCCGCTGACAGCTTCCATAACCTCTGTACGTCCTGCACCGACCAGACCGGTAAGACCTACGATCTCGCCTGCACGTACATTGAAGGAAACATCCTTGAAAAATCCTGTTCTGGAAAGATGTTCAATACGAAGCATCTCATCTCCCAGCTTAACCTCCGGCTTCGGGAACAGATCATTGATCTCACGTCCAACCATTGCCTTGATCAGATCTGCGTTTGTGATCCCGTTCACATCATAGGTTCCGATATACTGAGAATCACGGAATACGGTAACTCTGGAAGCCAGACGGTACATATCCTCGAAACGGTGGGAAATAAAGATAATGGAAACGCCATTCTCTTTCAGCTTATCAACCAGTGTGTAAAGCTTCTCCGACTCGTTTCTGGTAAGTGCTGCTGTAGGCTCATCCAGAATGATGATCTTTGCATTTGTGGAAAGCGCTTTGGCGATCTCAACCATCTGCTGCTGTGCAACAGAAAGAGTTCCCATCTCAGCGGTTGCATCAAAATCTGCATCCAGCTCACCTAAGTACTTGTTCGCCTCCTGATTCATCTCTTTCCACTGGATCATATGATGTTTGATGATCTCGTGACCCATAAAAATATTTTCTGCAACTGTAAGGTGCGGATATGATGTCGGATGCTGATATACGGCTGCAATACCTGCCTCCTGGGCATCCTTCGGACCCTTGAAGTCAACCTTCTGTCCGTTCAGGAACATCTCACCTTCTTCTGCTTTATGTACTCCGGTAATAACCTTGATAAACGTAGATTTACCAGCACCATTCTCACCCATCAGTGCGTGAACCTCACCAGGCTTGAGCTGGAACTGTACATTATTCAGAGCTTTGACACCGGGGAATATCTTCGTAATACCTTTTAATTCAAGAACATATTCTGACACGGCTCTTTCTCCTCCCTTTCCTTTAATCTGATTATATTCTATCATCCGGCCCACAGGTTGATAATGGGAATATTTTTGGATAAGGGTAAAATATTCTTCTTTTCCCTGTAAAATATTACTCATAAACCATTGTCCCATTCTCGTATTTCTATATACTTTATGCTATAATGATAACGCTGACGTTACAGTTTTCTGGGAATATAAACAGAGCTGTAAACGTCCGATTTACGAAGCGATAAAGCTATGCTCGATTGGAGAATTGTATATGAAATTACTGATCGTCGATGACGAAGAACTTACGCGTACCGGACTGATCTCATCTATCGACTGGGATTCTCTGGGGATCACCGAGATCCTTCAGGCAGATGATGGTGTGAACGGACTGGAAATGGCCAGACTGTATAAACCTGAGATCATTCTCTGCGATGTACGGATGCCGCGGATGACAGGCATTGCCATGCTGGAACGTCTGGAGAAATTCCTGCCGGACAGTATCCCTATCTTTATGAGCGGATATTCTGACAAAGAGTATCTGAAAGCTGCCATCAAACTAAAAGCCATCAATTACATCGAAAAGCCTCTGCATCCCGAGGAAGTACAGGCGGCAGTTCTGGAAGCGCAGACTCTTTACAAACAAAAGCTCCGCTCCCATCGTGGCGAAGCGATCCATTCTCAGGAAATCGCTACCCGGCTGGCACAGCAGCTGACTCTTCCACCTTCCGATAACAACAAAATTGCAGATCTCTGTCTGGAGCTGGGGCAGCCGGAGCTTCTTGAGAACGGCATGAATTTTACCTCTGTGATCGTAAAGCTTAATGAATCTGTGGAGGCTTCCGGTATTTTCCTGGAAGATCTCCAGAACGACATTTCCTGTTTTCTGGAGCATTACCATCTGAAATGTCTTTTTGTGGAAAAAAGAGTTCAGTATCTGGTCCACCATATATATGGAAGGAATGCCCTTTCCCCGACTACCCTTTCCGCAGTGGGAAGCTATATTTCCAGACAATATGACACCTGTGGAAAGCATCTGATCGCAGCCGGAAATACCGTAATGGATATTTTCAGGGTTTATCAGTCCTACGCTTCTGCCGTGATCCTTCTGCAGAACTGTTTTTTCTTTCCGGAAAAAACATTTCTGACGGAAAATGCCATCCGCCTGCTTTCACCGAAGGGACCGGTTCCGGATTCCCTGCATTCACCGGAAAATACTTTTTCCAAATATCTCATGGCCGGAGAAGAAGAACCCTGTTTTCAGTTTCTTGATGAGCTTTTCCGGTATTATAGCTGCAATCACACATTTATGCCTAACCAGATCCGTGATCTTTATTACCAGCTATTTAATACACTTTCGGCTTCCCGTAAAAAAAATCAGCTGGAAACCGAACTTCATGAAAAGCAGGATCTGATCGTAGATACGTTAAACAACGCCTTCACCTACGAAGAGCTTCACAAAGCTCTGAAAGAAAAAACCGCCCAGTATTTTGAAGATGCGAAAAATTCCCAGCCGGAAAATTCCACGATCTATATGATCAAGGATTATATCAGCCGGAACTATATGAACGATACACTTTCCGTAAAAGATATCAGCGGCCATGTATACCTTTCCGCATCTTATGTATGCACTTTTTTCAAAAGTGAGACCGGACAGACTCTCAATCAATATCTGACAGAATACCGAATGGAAAAGGCCAAGCAGCTGCTTTCCGATCCCAGATACAAGATTTCCGAGATTTCTTCCAAGGTAGGCTATACGGATGGCAATTACTTCGGAAAAAGCTTCAAAAAATACTCCGGCTTTTCCCCGTCTGAATACCGGGAGAAAATGTCATGAGGGCCCTCTGGCGCCGTTTCAAAAACGGCTACCTGAATTTAAACCTGCAGACAAAATTCACCATTGCCCTGATCAGCATTGTGGTAGTTCCTGCCTGTCTTACCGCCTTTCTTTTTTATGGACGACTTTATAGCATGGTGGTTTCCAATACCATCCGGCAGGAACAGGACGCCTCCGCAAAAACTGCACCTCTGATCGAACGGACTATGGATACGATCCTCGCTACTACCCGGAATATTACAGGACAGAATTTTTTTCAGGAACTTTTTTATATGCCGGTCAGCGATTCAGCAGAACAGCTTGCAACATCTAACCATGCCACTGATTTTAAAAATGCCGTTCAGCGTCTGACCACAGATTCCATTGTTACCGATGTACAGATCTATGTGGATTTTCCTGATGATCTGAAGACACTGGATACTTATCCCAACACTAAGAATATCCTTGCTCCCTTAAGTCAGGCGAAAGGTACCTACTGGTACGGTATCTTTCAGGGAAACCGGAACACCCAGGAAATGTTCTGTCCTTCCTTCTATCTTGGTCCCAGGGAAAAAAAGAATTATGGTGATATGGCATATATCTGCCCTTTAAGCCTTTATTATCACTCCACTGCCTATAAGGCTTATCTGGCAGTGTACTATTCCGATGACAAGCTTACTTCCATTCTTTCCGACAATCTATCTCTGGAAGGAAGTGTTTCATATATTGTAAACGAACGTGATGCCATTGTTGCTACCTCAGATCTGTCATTATCCGGAATCTACCAACTGGATTACGACACCATCAAGGCTTCCTTTATGTCTTCCAATAACTTCATTGAGCGGAACATTCTGGACACAAAGGTTTATGCCGGTTTTTACAGCATTTCCAATACGGACTGGTTTATGGTGACGGTCCTTCCTTCCCCGCCGCTGATCCATGCGAGCAACCGACTGATGGTCCAGATCGTACTGATCTATGCAGTTTTTCTGGTTCTGGCTCTGATTTTTGCCAATGTACTGGCTCATTCCATTACCGGAAGACTTTCTTCTGTGATCCGGCAGATGCAGACCGTCCGCCACGGCCCGCCTACTCCTATGGAAAGTCCACAGGCACATGATGAGATCGGTAATCTTATCGATACCTACAACTATATGACTCGAAAAATGGAGGAACTGATGGAGAAGCAGGCTAAGGCTGCAGAAGATCTCCGGATCGCAGAATTCAATTCCCTCCAGGCACAGATCAATCCACATTTTCTTTATAATACCATGGATATGATCAACTGGATGGCACTGCAGGGACAGACCAATGAGATCAGTCACGCAGTGCAAAGTCTTTCCCGTTTTTATAAGCTGACTCTGAGCCGCAAAAAAGGAATCTCTACCATTGCAAGGGAGCTGGAGCATGTAACCATCTACGTGCAGCTTCAGAATATGCGCTACCACGACAGCATTGAGCTGATCACGGATATCCCGGATGAGCTTTCAGAATACCAGATCCCGAAGCTGACTCTTCAGCCTGTTGTGGAAAATTCCATTCTTCACGGGATCCTGGAAAAAGAATCAAAATCCGGAACTATTGTTATTACCGGATGGATGGAAAATGAGGATATTGTTCTTCTGATTTCCGATGACGGTGTTGGGATTTCGCCGGAAATCCTGTCAACTATCCTTTCCGGAAAGGGAAAAAGCCAGTCCGGCGGCACCAATATCGCAGTTTATAATACCCACCGGAGA